>FTCZ01002202.1_pt1 | contig 113609 bp, 113 predicted proteins | sample 1658871 | NCBI WGS metagenome assembly FTCZ01 (sample SAMEA3914864, study PRJEB12502) | metagenome | biome: forest; material: soil | place: USA | collected 2012-03-12 | depth 0.3 m | reverse complement strand
TCGACCTTGGTATTGTTGCCGCCGGTGCCGACGATCGGCCGCGTCATGACGAAGTCGCCCTCGGAATTGTACATGCCGCGGATGTCCTGATAGACGCGGATATAGTCGTCATTGACGAACTCGGCGTCCATCGCCGGCAGCACTTCCGTCAGATAGGGGCTCTTGTTGCGCGAGGTCGAGCCCTTGGCGTCGTAGGGCGTGCGCGACAGCAGGATCGGGCCAGCCTTGGTGCCCTTCTTGAAGAAGATGACGGTGTAGAGCTTCACGCCGTCGCGCATCGGGATCATCACTTCGCGGCGGACATAGTCCATGGCGGCCGGATCGACCGCCTGATAGCTGGCGACGACATTGGGTGTCATCGGCGTGACCGGGCCAGCGGGCGCGGTCGCGGCGGCCTTCTTGGTTTCGGCGTGAACAGTGGTCGCCAAGACTAATGGCAACAGGGCAACGGCGAGCGTTTTGCGGATCATGGAAAAGCCTCCCAAAGCAATGGCCGCGACCTTGGCACGGACGCGGCCATAGCACAATGTTACAGTCGGAACTTGGTCTTACTGGTTATACAGTGCCTTGGCGTCGGCCTTGAACGAGGCGCTGGAGCCTGACCGGGCATAGAACATGTGGCCGCCCGGATAGACCGACAACCGCACCTGCGGCGCCGACCCCAGCGTCGCCGGCATCTGATCGATCACCAGTTGCGAGGTGAAGAACGGGCACGACAGGTCGTTATAGCCGTGGGCGATCAGCACCTTCATCTTCGGGTCGTTGGCGATCGCCTGGCGCAGGTCGCTGACCGGCTTGTCGCGCGAATTGCGATCCCAGGCCGCGTTGACCGAGCCCGACAGCGCCTCGTAGTGCGCATCCGTCTTCCAGCCGACCTCGCGGGTGATGAAATCGACCATGGCCGAGGTCGTCGGTGCCATCAGGGCGTTGAGGATCGGATCGCCCGACTGCTGGTCGTAGCTTTCGGGGAAGGGATCGTAGGCGGTGACGTTGGAATCGTAGACGCTGCCGATCTTGCGCTCGTCGTGATGGGCTTCGCGCAGATAGGTGCCGATGTCGATGCGGCCGTCCATGCGCGTCACCAGGGCCGGATCGAGCCCGGTATAGTCCGCCACCTTGGCGACGATGCGCGACACCGCCTGCGGATCGGAGCGGCCGGCCAGGAAGTCGGTGACGAACTGGGTGCGGTCATACTGCTCGACCTCGGCCATCTTGGCCGGGGTCAGCTGGCCGTGGCGCTCGAAATTGCCGGCGGCCATCGACGGCAGGTTGATCATCCACGGCAGGGGCGACAGGGCGGTGTCGTCGCCGATGGCGGCCGGGTCGAGATAGGGCGAGACCATGACCAGGCCCGAAACACCGACGCCCATGCGCGTTTGCAGGTTATAGGCGATGCGCGGGGCGCGGTAGCCGCCGTAGCTTTCGCCCATGACGTATTTCGGCGAGCGCAGGCGGCCGTTCTTGGTCAGCCAGTCATAGACGATGCGCGACAGGTAATTGATGTCGGCCTCGGTGGCGTAAAAGTCCTTCTTGGTGGCGTCGTCTTCTTCCAGCGAGCGCGAGAAGCCGGTGCCGACCGGATCGATGAACACCAGGTCGGTCATGTCGAGCCAGGTATTGGAATTGTCGGTCACCTTCATGTCCGACGGCGCGTCGCCCTCGACGCCGAACTCGACGTGCTTGGGGCCGATGGCGCCCATGTTGAGATAGACCGACGAGGCGCCCGGGCCGCCGTTGAAGGCAAAGGTCACCGGGCGGTTGGGCGAGGCGCCGGGGACGGTATAGGCGGTGAACACCACCTCGGCGATCTTCTTGCCCTTGGCATTGTAGACCGGAAGCTTGCCCACGGTGGCGTCATAGGCCAGCGCCTTGCCGTTGATCATCACGCTCTGGTGGATGGTCTTGTCCTCGGGCAGGGGCGCGCGCATGTCGCCCTTGTCGTCCTTGGCGTCGTCTTTCTTGGCCGAAGCCGCCGCATCGGGCTTGGAGGTATCGTCGGCCCAGGTCGCGGACGCGGATAACAGGAAAGCGGTCATCGCCGCGGCGGAAACAACGGACGCAAAACGCATGGGGAACCCTCAACCACCCTAAAGATGGTTTCACCTTACACCACCGGTCTTGGGCGGCAAGATTACAAAAGTTTTATGTAAGTTGTGACGGTTCCGCGCCACGCCTTGGCGCGACAGGCCATATCAGGCATCGCCCGCTTATGGGCGCCCCCTTACAGTCGTCCTCTTTACCTGTTCCGGGAGCGTGCCTCATGTCGTTCAAGTCCGCCGTCATCGGCCTCATCTTTTTCGGCGGCCTGGCCACCACGGCCGCCTCGGTGGTGTGGTCGCAGCCGGCGCCGGATCCCGGCACGGGCGCCAAGCAATGGCGCATCACCACGACGACGGCGACGACCGGTACGACCCCGGTGACGACGGCGCTCGATCTCTGCGTCAGCCCCAACGACCTGCGCAATCCGCCACAGCAGATTACCGGCCCGGTGTGCGACAAGCAGACCTATGCGATGGATGGCAATGCGCTGAAATGGACGGGTACGTGCGATGCCGCCAAGGGGCAGGGAGCCATTGTCTTTTCCGACGATGGCAACAGCTTCAGCGGCGATATCGCAAGCACGATCCACGGCGCGGCGGTAACCACCCATATCGATGGTCGCGTCACCGGAACCTGCCGCAAGTCGTGATTATTCGCCGGGTTGCAGCACGCGGTCCTCACCACGCTTGAACGGTGCCGTCAGGCGGCGGAAGGCGCGCGCGAACGGCACGATCAGGCTGCCTATAGCGCTGTGCGGATCCTCGCCGTGTTCGGCCTCGGTGCCGAGACGGCCGGGGCGCTTCGAGCGTGACGGCAGAATCAGCGTGCCGAACATCCAGTCCCACACCGCCAGGCATGAGCCGAAATTGGTGTCGTAATAGGCCGGGTTAGACGAATGGTGGATATGGTGGTGCGCCGGCGAGAACAGCACGCGACCAAGCCAGCCGGTACAGCGGATGTCGATGTGCGAATGCTGCAGGTGGATGATGCCGAACAGGAACAGCACCAGGATGATGTTGGTGCCGTCGATCGTCGTTTCCTGCACGCCACCGCCCAGCAGGAAGAACGTCGCGCCGCCGGCCACGCCGGTAATCACCGAAACGATATTGGCGAAGATGGCGGTATCGACCGGGTGCATGCGAAACGCGGTCAGAGGGGTCAGCACTTCGGCGGTGTGGTGCGTGCGGTGGAATTCCCATAGCACCGGCACCTTGTGCTTGATGCAGTGGTCGAGCCAGTAGCCAAAATCGTAGGCCAGGAACAGCACCACCGTCAGGATGGCGGTGCGCACGGCACCGGGCAGGGCGGGCAGGGGCGTGTGGCCGAACGCTGCGGTCAGGCCGTTGATCACCGCATGGCTGATGCCGCCGGCCGAAAGCAGGGCCCAGCCGATCAGCGTACCGGTGACCGAGATATTCATCAGGAACAGACCGATATCGAGCACGGTCGAGCGGTGCGTGAACAACCGCTTCGGAAACAGGGCGCGCAGCAGCAGGCGCGGGTGCATGCGCTTGCGCAACAGCAGGAAGACCACGGAAATCGTCGCCGCGCACGTCAGCGACAGCAGCGAAAAGGTCGAGCCGGGCGAGACCAGCACCATGTAGGCGAAGTGGCCGAGATGGCTGAACGTGGCGAGCAGGGCGGGCGTCTGGGCGATGGACATGGCGCCACCTTACCGCGTCGCGGTTGCCACGAGCTTAAGCCCCCTCCTTAAATTAAGCGTGCCGCATAAATATTGACTTTCTGCCTGACTCGGGCGTCCTTTGCGGCCGATTAGGAGACCGTCATGAGCGATGTCGCAAGCGTACCCGATGTCAAACTCGACGACAGCTGGAAAGCGGCGTTGGGCGGCGAGTTCACCAAGCCCTATATGACGCAGCTCAAGGCCTTCCTTCAGGAGCGCCGGGCGCTGGGCGTACGCATCTTCCCCAAAGGCAGCGACTATTTCCACGCGCTCGATGCCACCCCGCTCGACAAGGTGCGCGTGGTAATCTTGGGCCAGGACCCCTATCACGGCGACAACCAGGCCCACGGCCTGTCGTTTTCGGTGCGCCCGGGCGTGCGTATTCCCCCGTCATTGCAGAACATCTACAAGGAATTGCAGACGGATTTAGGCATCACAGCCCCCAATCACGGCTTTCTCGAACACTGGGCGCGGCAGGGCGTGCTGCTGCTCAATGCGGTGCTGACGGTGGAAAAGGGCAACGCCAATGCCCATGCCGGCAAGGGCTGGGAAGAGTTTACCGATGCCGTCATTCGTGCGGTCAACGATCAGCCGCACCCGGTGGTGTTTATCCTGTGGGGCGCCTACGCCCAGAAGAAGGCCGCCTTCGTCGATCCAAAGAAGCACCTGGTGATCCGCTCGCCGCACCCGTCGCCGTTTTCCGCGAATAACGGCTTTTTCGGCAGCAAGCCGTTTTCACGCGCCAATGCGTTTCTGGAAGAGCACGGCTATGCGCCGATCGACTGGCGCCTGCCGGAAAATCCCGCCGACGCTTGAGACAGATGCCGATCGGCGCTAAGGTCGCCGCAACATAAACGGAGGTCGTGATGCGTAAGGTAAGTTATAACCTGTGTAAAACGCTTATCGTTCTTGGGGTTGCCGCGGCCGGAAGTGCGGCCGCCATGGGGCCGATGGGGCTGAGCGAAAAGCCCGGCCTGTGGCAGATGTCGACGTCGATGCCGCGCATGCCGCACGGCATGGTGAGCAAGATCTGCGTCGATGCGGCGATGACCGATAGGCTGGTGGACTCCAGCGCGCACGTTCAGGGCGTGACCTGCAGCAAGCGCGACGTCCATATGCGCCCGGGCGGGGCGGTCGTCGACACCGTCTGCACCACCGGCGGGCGGACGATTACCACCCATGCCGAGATCAACATGCCGACGCCGGCATCGTTCCACGAAACCGTGCAGGCGAGCTTTTCGCCGGCCATCGCCGGTCACAGCCAGCAAAGCTCGACCGTTGACGGTCAATGGCTGGGGCAATGCCCGGCCGGCATGCGCGCTGGCGACGTGGTGATGGGCGGCATGCCCGGCATGGCCGGCGGCATGAAGTTGAACATGTACGACGTGACCAAGGCGATGCATCACTGATGCGTATATGACCCGCCAATACCTCATCGACGCCTTTGCCAGCACCCCGTTTAGCGGCAATCCGGCCTGCGTGCTCGAACCCGCCGATGCCTGGCGCGAGGCGAGCTTCATGCAGGCCTTAGCGAGCGAGAACAACCAGGCCGAAACCGCCTATCTGCTGAAAACCGGGGCATCTGACCGCTTCGGCCTGCGCTGGTTTACGCCGGCGGTCGAAGTGCCGTTGTGCGGCCACGCTACCCTGGCCTCGGCCCACATGATGTTCAATGAGCTGGGCTTTTCGGGTGAGACGCTGCATTTCGACACGCTGTCGGGTGAGCTGCGCGTCAGGCGCATGGACGACGGCCGGCTGGAGATGGACTTTCCGGCCTATCCGCCGCATGAGATCCCGGCACGGCTCGACCTCGAAGCGGCCTTGGGCGTGACGCCGGCCGCCGTCTATGGCGGGCCGGCCTTGATCGCCCGGCTGGAATCCGAAGCCGCCGTGCGCGCGCTGACACCCGACCTGCGCGCCTTGCCCGAATACGACGGCACGGCCTACACCGGTGCCCAGCTTATCGTCACAGCCTTCGCCGACGCGGCCAGCCCCTATGACATCGTCAGCCGCTTCTTCGGGCCGGGTGTCGGCATCGACGAAGACCCGGCGACCGGATCGATGCATTGCATGCTGGCTCCCCTTTACAACGACCTGACCGGCAAAAGCCGCCTTGACTACTATCAGGCCTATCCCGGCCGCGGCGCCGATCTGCAATGCGAGGTCGCTGGCGATCGCGTCAAGCTGCGCGGCGCGGCGATCACCGTCGCGGTCAGCGAGCTTCGCCTTTAATTATAGGGCAATAAACACGTGTGCGAACGCGCTGTTGCCTATTTAGGCAGCTTGCGGGCGCGGCAGGCTTGGCCGCCTAATGCGCCGATGTCACCGGGGACACCGACCATGCGCACAGCCTTATCGACCGCCGCCGTCGTTGCGGCCTTTCTCGCTCTTCCCGCCGCCGCCGAGATCACCCCGACGGTACAGGCAACCAAGCCGATCTTCAAAAATCTGCCGCCGGCGCCGGCCACGGTGACGCCGAAAATCACCGTACCGATCATGCCGTCGGGCCACTATACCCTGACGCTAAGTTACGGCTGCCACCCCATCGGGCAGCCCGAAGTCACCACCGTCGTCGTGACCAGCCACAACGGCGGTGCGGCTTTCACGGTCCCCGTCGAAGGCGTCACGCTGGCCGCTGACACGGACACGGGAACGAACGCCTCGACCCTCTACTATCTCGCCAATCCGCAGCGCTATATGATTGCGGGCGGCCGGCGGATTAGTCCGACGGAGATCAAGGGGGAGATTGACGGCCCGTGCACCATTTTCGGTCCCCCAAATGGTCCTGAGAGCGATTTCGATCTGGTTTACGTCGGGCCTTAAGCCGGGGGCCTTAAAGGTGGCGGGCCTTAGGTGCCTGCCTAAGCCGTTTCCTGGGTGCGCAGCCGTCCGCCGATGCTGTGCAGGGTCTGGCGCAACTCGACCAGGGCGTCGAGCGTCAAATCCATGGCGCACAGCATGTCACGCGGAATATCCTTGGCCTTGTCCTGCAGCGCCTTACCTTTTTCGGTCAGGTGAATGCGCATGACGCGCTCGTCCTTGTCGCAGCGGCGGCGCAGGACGAGACCGGCCTTTTCCAGCCGCTTCAGCAGCGGCGTCAGGGTGCCGGAATCGAGATGCAGCGGCGCGCCGAGCTCATTGACGGCGCGTCCGTCGCGTTCCCACAACAGCAGCATCACCAGATATTGCGGATAGGTCAGCCCAAGCGGCCCCAGGTGCGGCTTGTAGGCCTGGGTGAAGGCGTGGGCCGTCGAATACACCGCAAAGCACAACTGGTTATCCAGGTGCTGTTCAGGTGGCGACGATGCCTCGGGCGTGAGGGGATCGAGAAGCATGTTGTACGATAATCCAAAAATTCAGGACGATAAAGATTAACGTTCTGTCAATTCCGTGTGCGTTGCAAAAAGGGCCTTGACATTAGATTGTGCACAATTTAAATGTGCGTCATCGAAATTTCAAGGAGACGATCATGACCACGTCCATCAATGCACTCTATACCGCACATGCCAAGGCCACCGGTGGCCGCGAAGGCACCGCCGCGTCCGACGACGGCCGGCTGAGCGTCAAGCTGTCGACGCCGAAGGAACTCGGCGGTGGTGGCGGTGAGGGCACCAATCCGGAGCAGCTGTTCGCTGCTGGTTACGCCGCTTGCTTCATCGGCGCGCTGAAGTTCGTCGGCGGCCAGCAAAAGATCGCCGTACCGGCCGATGCCTCGATCGAGTCGAGCGTCGGCATCGGCCCGATCGCTACCGGCTTCGGTATTGCCGTCGAGCTGCGCATTTCGCTGCCGGGCATCGCGCCAGAAGTCGCTGACGGTTTGATCGCGGCGGCGCATATCGTCTGCCCGTACTCCAATGCGACGCGCGGCAATATCGAGGTCAAGCTGGTCCGCATTTGATCGCGGAAAACATCTGAGCAAAAGCCGGGGGCGTCCACGCTTCCCGGCTTTTTCGTTTCAAAGGCTCTTTTCGCAAAAATCGGTAACAAGAAACGATGTGACGCGCGCCTTCAGCGTGGTTACAGCGGGAACCATGTCCGCCGCCAATGCCCTTCGCATGTTGTTGCTTGCCGCCATCTGGGGCGGGTCATTCCTGTTCATGCGCATCGGCGCGCCGGTACTTGGGCCCGTGCTGTTCATTCAGCTGCGTGTCTTGCTCGGCGCCGTCTTCCTGCTCAGTGTCGCGCTGGTTCAGCGCCGGCCGTTCGAATGGAAGGGCAATCTCTGGCATTTTGCCATATTGGGCTTCTTCAATTCGGGCTTTCCGTTTCTGCTGTTCGCGTTCGGCGCCCTGCACATCACCGCTTCGCTGGAATCGATCCTCAATGCCACCGCCGCCATCTGGGGCGCGCTCATCGCCGCGGTATGGCTGAAGACGCCACTGACCCTGAAGGCTGGCGCCGGGCTGGCGATCGGGTTGGGCGGGGTGGCGGTTCTGGTCGGCTGGGATGCCGGCAAGATGGACGCGGCCGAATGGATCGCGATTGGCGCCGGCCTTTTGGCCGCCTTCTGCTACGGCATAGCCAGCATCTATATCCGCAAGGCGCAAAAGCCCGTGTCATCGTTTGCCAATGCCCACGGCAGTTTGTGGGCGGCGGTCTTGATGTTCGTGCCGTTCACCCCGTTCTTCCCGCCGGTCGCCACCCCGGCGCCGATGGTGTGGATCGCGGTCGCGGCCATCGGCATCCTCTGTTCCGGCGTCGCCTATCTGCTCTATTTCAAGCTGTTGGACGATATCGGCGCCGCCCCCGCCCTGACGGTCAGCTTCCTGATCCCGGCGTTTGGCATATTGTGGGGCGTCGTCTTTCTGCACGAACGCGCCGGCTGGAACACGGTGGCGGGGGCGGTGCTGATCGTCACCGGCACGGCCCTGGTCACCGGGTTTTCGCCCAAGGCATTGTGGGCGCGGCCGGTGCGTATCGCGGATTAAGCGCGGTAGTCCGGATTGGCGCGCAGATCGTCGCCATTGGCCTTGTCGGGTGCGGTGAAGATGTCCTTGTCGCCGCGCGTGATGTCGTCGAGCGTCTTCAGCTCGGCGGCGGTGAAGTCGAGCTTGTCGAGCGCGCCCAGACTGTCGTCCAGTTGCTCAACCGTGCGCGCCCCGATCAGGGTCGAGGTCACGCGCTCGTCGCGCAAGGTCCAGGCCAGGGCCATCTGCGCCAGGCTCTGACCGCGCTTCTTGGCGACCTCGTTGAGCGCCTTGATGCGGTCGAGCTTGTCGTGGGTCAGCTGGTTCTTGACCCAGTCGAGGCGGGCGGCGCGCGAATCTTCCGGCACGGCCTTGAGATACTTGTCGCTGAGGAAGCCCTGGGCCAGCGGCGAGAAGACGATCATGCCGGCGCCGAGGTCGGCATTGGCGGCCAGCAGATCGGGCTCGATCCAGCGGTCGAGCAGGCTGTAGTTCGGCTGATTGATGGTCAGCGGCACGCCTTCGGACTTGAGGATGGCGGCGGCTTGTTTGGTCAGCTCGGCATTGTAGTTGGAGATGCCGACATAGAGGGCCTTGCCCTGGCGGTACAGCTGCACCAGCGCGCCCATGGTTTCCTCGAGCGGGGTGAACGGATCGACGCGGTGCGAATAGAAGATGTCGACATAGTCGAGCTTCATGCGTTTCAGGCTCTGTTCGCACGAGGCGATGAGGTATTTCTTGGAGCCGTTCATGCCGCCATAGGGGCCGGGCCACATGTCCCAGCCGGCCTTGGACGAGATAATCAGCTCGTCGCGATAGGCTTTGAAGTCTTCGTGCAGCAGGCGGCCGAAATTGAGCTCGGCCGAACCAAACGGCGGGCCGTAATTATTCGCCAGGTCGAAGTGGCAGACGCCGCGGTCGAAGGCGCGGCGCAACATGGCGCGCTGGGTCTCGATCGGGTTGATGTCGCCGAAATTCTGCCACAGGCCGAGCGATATGGCCGGCAGTTTCAGGCCGGAGCGGCCGCTGCGGCGATAGGGCATGGCGTCGTAACGGGCGGGATCGGCTTGGTGCAGCGGAATCATGGCAACCTCATCTCGGAAAGTCGGGCGCGACCTTAGCGAGGCGCGGCGCCAAGACAAGCGGAAATTGGTCAGACCGGGAGCGCTGTCATTGTCTTGCAGCGTTGCGCACGCTTCGATGGGCGGGGAGCCTCGCGGCGCTCGAGCGGAATCACGTCCCCGAAGCCCCGTACAGATCCACCAACAGCGTCCAGTCGGTGCCACGCTTGACCCACACCCGCACATAGTGGCCAAGGTACGTGCCGTCCTGGGCCGCGACGTGGCCATAGCTTTCGGCGAAGTCGCCCGAGGCCGACATGTCGCCGCCGTCGGGTGTCCACACACCGTTGGCCGGGCGTGTCTTCAAGGCCGCGGCAATGTCGTCGGCCGTCGATGCCGGGGCGCGGTCGGACGTCAGCACCACCGCGTGGGCGTCCAACATACCGTACTTGCCGCCGGTCAGGGCGCTGTCGGCGCTGCTGGCACCGAGCACGCGGTTGAGCGCGTCATCGAGCGAGGCGACGGCCGACTTGGCTTCGTCGGCACTGGGGGCCGGTGTGGCGCCGCGGAGTTTCGGCGCCGCGGTCGTGGCGGCCAGCGGCGTCGCCGGTACTGCATTGGCGTCGGCTGTGCCGGCGGTGGTGTCGAGCGTCCACAACCACTTACCGTTGGTCTGTTTCTTCCACACGGTGAAGAACCAGCCGGCGCCGTTACCTTCCATGGTCCAGGTGCCGAGGTCGAAGGCGAGGTCACCCGAGGTTGCCGCTTCGACGCGATAGGGGCCCCAGCGCAGGCTTGACGGCGCATCGGGCTCGGCATTGCTGATCGCCTGTTCCTTGGCGGCCAGGGCGTCGTGAATGCGCAGGGCCTGCGGGTGGAAGGCGATGGCGTCGGGCGCCGAGAAGGTGAAGAAGCCCTTGGTATAACCGTGGACATGGGTGAAGGCGTCGAAGGCCTTTTCCGTGTTCGCCACGGCGGCCGCCGCGGCCTGGCCGCCAGGGGATTTTGTGGTCGTCTTGGGCGTCGCGGCGGGCTTGGCGGCCAGATGAGGCGGAGGCGTGGCCGCGCCGGCGGAGGAGGCGATCAGGGCGGCAAGCGCAACGGCGGCCGGAAAACGAACGGACATGGGACCTCCTGCGGGGTGTCTCGGAGTTTGGGCGACAATGCCTCGCGACGCGCACCTGTGCAAGTTACAGAATGGACAGTCCGCGATCGAGCGCCGCGATCAGGTCGCGCGCGTCTTCGAGCCCGATGCTGAGGCGGATCAGGCCGTCGCTGATGCCGGCGGTTTTCAGCGCCTCCGGCGACATCGCGGCGTGAGTCATGGTCGCCGGATGGACGATCAGGCTTTCGACGCCGCCCAGCGACTCCGCCAGCGAAAACAGCTCGATGACGTCGAACAGCTTCTTCACCGCTTCGAGCCCGCCCTTGAGCTCGAAGCTCATCATCGCCCCGAACCCGGCCTGCTGTTTTTTCGCCAGTTCGTGTTGGGGATGCGAGGCGAGGCCCGGATAATAGACGGCGGAAACGGCCGGGTGGCTGTTCAGGTACGCGGCGATGGCGCCGGCGCTTTCCTGCTGCTGGCGGATGCGCACGAACAGGGTACGCACGCCGCGCAGGGTCATGTAGCTGTCAAACGCCGGCGCGGTGCAGCCGACGGCATTGGCCCACCAGCGATAGGTGACGACGTCCGCGTCAGTGGTGCAGACCAGCGCGCCGCCGATGACGTCGCTATGGCCATTGATGTACTTGGTCGTCGAATGGATGACGAAATCGGCGCCGAACCGGATAGGGTTCTGCAGGGCCGGTGACAGGAAGGTGTTGTCGACGGCGACTTTCGCCCCCGCCTTGTGACCGAGCGCGATCAGCTTTTCGAGATCGACCAGGCGCATCAGCGGGTTGGACGGCGTTTCCAGCAGCAGCAGCGCCGTCGGCTCGGACAAGGCCTTCGTCACCGCCGCGTCGTCGTTCTGATCGACATAGACGAGCTCGATCAGCCCCTGACGCGCCCGCGCATTCAGCAGGCGCTGCGTCCCGCCATAGCAGTCGTGCGGCACCACGACGCGCTTGTTGCCGGGTAAGTCCTGCCACAGCAGATCGAGCGCCGCCAGGCCCGACGAGCACATGACCGCGCCCTTACCGCCTTCGAGGTCGGCGATGACCTCGGCGATCACCGACCGCGTCGGATTGCCCGAGCGCGCATAGTCGTAGGACCGCTTCTGACCGAAGCCCTCGAAGGTATAGTTCGACGACAGGTAGATCGGCGGCATCACCGCGCCATGCGCCGGATCGCTGTCGATACCAATATTGACGGCGCGTGTGGCGGCGTGGGCGTGGTCGAGATAGGCTTTGTCGGTCATGATCAGCTTAAGGAGGTGCGGACGATATCGGAGACCAGACGGATTTCCTTGAGGAAGGCGTCGTGGCCGTAGAGCGAGGGGAATTCGATGAAGACGCTGTCGGTCAGTTGCTCGTCGAAGGTTTTCATGTCGTCGAACGGCACGAGGCGGTCGGTCGGCACGGCGGCCAGGAACACCTTGGCCTTGATGTTTTTCGGATCGACGCGGTGGCGGTCGAGGCTGTCGGACATCGAGATCCAGCGATTGACGTCGGTGGCGGTATAGGCGTCGCCGCGCGAGCGCAGATAGCCGCAGACGATGTAGTTGTCGCCGGCCTTGTCGGGGGCGGGGCCGTCGAAGCGTTCGGCGAATTCGGCGTCGGAGCGATAGGTGGTCATGGCCAGTTGCCGGGCCAGCGAAATGCCTTCGTGCGGCTTGCCGCTGTCACGGCCGAACTGCAGCAGGCGGCGTTGCAGGCCCCGGAAAGCCGTCGCCATCGGGTGGGCGCGATGCGCCGCCGAAATGATGCACAGACGCTCGACCATCTCCGGATAGAGCTCGGCGAAGGCCAGGCCGATCATGGCGCCGTACGAGGCGCCGATGAAGCTGAACACCTTGTCGGCGCCCAGTTCGTCGAGCAGCAGCTTGACCAGACGCGCCTGGTCGTGAGTGGTGATGGTGTAGATCTGCGACGCCGGCAGGCGCGGGGCGAATTCGATGCTCAGCACGCGGAATCGGTTAAGGTCGAGCGCCTCGTCGGGGCCGGCGACGCCTTCCCACCAGCCGGGCGCGGTGTCGGTGGTGTCTTCCTTGGCGAACAGGACGCGGCCGGCGCTGATGCCGCCGGCGGTGATGACCAGGGGGCCGTCCTTGGGGCCATAGACGCGGCCGATGACGTCGGTCTGTTCCAGTTTTTGTCCGCTGTGCAGGCGGAAATCAGCGGGAATTTGAGCCGTGACGTCCTGACCGACGAGGTCGGGCGGAGAAAACTCGGTGAAACTTTGCGCGTTCATGGTGTGTCCGGTGACGGAAAAAGCATCATCATCGGACCAGACAAGGACACAGCAGCCAAAGCGGCGCTGCATTCTGTCTCATCTATCAGGGAAATGAGCCCTGTAGGAGTTGGCACCATACCGAATATGTCGGCGGTTGCCCCAGCGTCGTCGGGCCTGTCCCTCGGCTGGTCTCGATGAGTTAGCGCCTTTATGGGGAAAAGGTGAGGCGGCGTCAAGACTTGCCTCACGAAGCAGGCCGTCATAAAGCCTTCTTCATAATGTCATAGCAGCTTGAGCGATGACGATTCGAGAGAAGGCGGCGGCTATGGCGGAAGCGATATTGCACAACGAAGACGACGCGCCCGCCAATGACGATCTGGCCGAGGCCCATATCGAGGCGCTGGGCGACAATCTGGCCCTGGCCAAGGAAAAATCGGTCAAGCTGGTCGACGCCACCACCGGGCTGGTGCTCAAGAAAAAAGACGCCGTGCGCTTCGACGACCTGCGTCCGGCCCTGGCCGAATATGTCCGCGCTCGTAATCCCAAGATCGGCACCGACGACTATATCAGCCGCCAGGTTCTGGACGACTATCGCGGACAATACATCTCGGAACTGCTGGTCGACGAGCGCGGGGAACTGTCGAACCTGGAGGACGAGGTCGTCGAGAGCCTGCGTACCCACGATACGCTCGCCGAAAACATCGAAGAGGATTACGACGAACACCGCTCGATCGGCGACCGCGTCGCCGATGTCGTCGCGGCCTTCGGCGGTTCGTGGACCTTTATCATTTCGTTCTGTCTCTTCCTGGCGGCATGGATGGTGTTCAACATCTTCATGGGCGACAAGAAAGCGCCGGACCCGTATCCGTTCATCCTGCTCAACCTGATCCTGTCGACCATCGCCGCCCTGCAGGCACCGGTGATCATGATGAGCCAGCGCCGGACGGAAGCCAAGGACCGGCTGCGCGCCCACAACGATTACAAGGTCAATCTCAAGGCCGAACTGGAAATCCGCCACCTGCACGAAAAGGTCGACCACCTGCTGAACCGCCAGTGGGAGCGGCTGACGGAAATCCAGCAGATTCAGATCGAAATGATGCTCGAACAGGCCAAGAAAGCACCGCGCATCATCAAGGTGCGCAAGGTCATCAAGAAACCGCGCAAGGCCGCGAAACCGGCCGTGGCCAATGCGCCTGCGGTGGATGACGCCGGAATCTAAAAGTCGTTCGACAACTGCCCGGGATGGCGCTTGGCGTGGTTGTCGTCGGGATACTGCTTCTTGATGCGGCGCCATTCCAGCGGCAGCACGAGAAGGTACGTCAGAACGCCGATAACGGCGGCGATAATCAGAAACAGACTCGGTACGTGCATGAAGGCTCCGCCTTTAGCTGTGGTGACCCGTCTTATGGCTCTCACCGTGCCGGAGAATTTTGGCGCGGAAATGACAGCTTATCGTCTATTTGGGGAGCTTTCAGGCGGGATAAAGGCCGACTGCGCACAAGGCGGCGCGCTATGGCATTTTTAGCGCAGTTCCTTAGCTCAGGCGCGGCGACGCATTATCAGACCAAGCACGGCCCATACGATGCCGCATACTACGCTGATCGCCGCGACGAGGACGGCGAACGGGCCGACCTGATGAGTGTCAAGTAAACCCGCGACTTCCGGCCGCGCGCCGCGCGTCATGTCCCAGGCCAGCACCAGGGCAACCATGATCAAGGTGATCGCCACGCCGGTGGCGACATCCAGGACGAACTTTCTCATGCCCAGCCCCTAGCCTGAAAAGACGCTCAGAATACAACCCCGGGGCGAAGATGGCAGGTTGGGAGCGGACGTCAAGTGAAAGAGAGGCGCATATCGTGTCGTGCCTCACGTCGCGGGGGCGCCGTGCTTTTCGGGCACCACTTGCGTTTCCAGCGATCGCCTATCGAGCATCAAGGCTCCGAGGCGCGAGAAAGGGGCGGTTGCCATGGTAACCATCAAAACCGGCGCCGTTTCACCTTTTCTCTTTGATTTCGGGCTAAAGTCTTATAGCCACCGTGCGAAACCGAAGAGAAGCTCATGTCTACCTACGTCCTCAAGTTCGGCGGCTCCGTCCTGACCTCGGAAAGCGCGCTGCAGCGCGCCGTCAGCGAAGTCTATCGCTATGTCCGCGACGCCCATAAGGTCATCGCCGTCGTGTCTGCCTTCAAGGGCCAGACCGATCAGCTGCTGCGCCTGGCGGGCTCCTACACCCAGGCTTCGTCGTCCTCGGCGACGCCGCACCTGGTGGCGACCGGCGAAACGCGGGCGGCGACGCTGCTGGCCATGGCCTGCGAACGCTCGGGCATCGTGACGCGCTTTCGTTCGGCCGCCGAAATCGGCCTGGTGGCGGAGGGCGAGCACCTCAACGCCAATCCGGTGGCGATGAAGGCCGACGTCCTGACGAATGACCTCAAGCAGGTCGATCTGGTCGTCGTGCCGGGCTATGTCGCCGAAAACGCCTCGGGCGAGCCGGTTCTGCTCGGCCGCGGCGGCTCGGACCTGTCGGCGGTGTTCATCGGTCATACGCTGAATGTGCCGGTGCGCCTGCTGAAGGACGTCGACGCCATCTACGACGCCGATCCGGCGACGGTGGGCGATACGGCGCGGCCGTACCAGTCCCTGGCCTGGGACGAAGCCCTGCGCATCGCCTTCCCGGTGGTGCAGAACAAGGCCATGCGCTACGCCGCCGACCACGGCATGACGGTCGATGTCGCCGCCTTGGCCAAGGGCTATCAGACGACTATGGGCGCGGCCACCGCCTATCGCGACACGCCGGTGCTGACACGCAAGATCCGCGTCGCGGTGATGGGCGCCGGCGGCGTCGGTTCCAAGTTTCTGGAACGGTGCCTGGAATGGTCGGACCTGATCGAGGTCGACCGCATACTGGTCCGTGACGCCTCGCGCCGCCGCGACCATCCGCTGGCCGCCAAGTTCACCTCCGACGTGCGCAACTTCGTTCGCCCCGACGTCGACGTCTTCGTCGATATCGGCACCGGGGTCAGCCCGTCGGCCGAGCTGCTGGAAGGCTTCCTCAAGGCCGGCGTCAGCGTCACCTCGGCCAACAAGCAGGCCGTCGCCGCTTCCGGCGACAAGCTGCGCGCCGCGGCCAAGGCGTCGGGCGCGGTCCTGACCTATTCGGCCAGCGTCGGTGGCGGCGCCCCGATCATCGAGGCGCTGAAGCGCGCGGTCAAATCGCACAAGATCACCGGCTTCTGCGGCGTGTTGAACGGCACCTCGAACTTCGTCATCGACCAGGTCGAGTCGGGTAAGAGCTTCGACGCCGCCATGGACGAGGCCCGCCGTCTGGGCTTTGCCGAGCCGGATTCGACGGCCGATCTCGACGGCACCGATGTCGGCGCCAAGCTGAAACTGCTGCGCGAAATCGCCTTTCCGGGCGAACAGCCGCGCCATATCGAGGTCGGTCAGATCACCGAGGATTCGCTGATCATCCCGCCGGGCAAGGGGCTGCGCTACGTCGCGCGTTGCGTCCGTACCGATACCGGCCTTCAGGCTTCGATGAAGCTGGAAGTGTTGGACGCCGATCACTACCTTGTCGGCGCGCGCGGCGAACAGAACCGCGCCATCATCGATCTGGAAATGTTAGATGGTTCTGGGGGCGAAACCTGGTACGTCACCGGCAAGGGCGCGGGCGCGTGGCCGACCTCGGAATCGCTGCTGGCCGACGTGTTGCAGATCGCGCGCGATCACAAGCTGCCGCTGGAAGTCGCCTAGGTCGTGGCCGCGCCGACGCTCAAGGGCTGCATGGCGCTGTGCGCCAGGCTTACGGGCGCGACGCACGTGGTGCAGTGGGGCGAACACGATGTGTGGAAGGTCGGCGGCAAGGTTTTCGCCATTGCCGGCACCGGCGCCGACGGCCACTTCACCGTCAGCTTCAAGGTGTCGGCCATGGGCTTCGAAGTGCTGCGCGACCATCCCGACTGCCGCCCGGCGCCGTATCTCGCCTCGCGCGGCATGACGTGGATTCAGTACTACCGCGGCGACGACATGACCGCCAAGGAACTGGGCGAGCTTTTGACCGCGTCGCATGAGTTGATCGCCGCCGGGCTCACCAAAAAGAAGCGTATTGAACTCGGCCTAATGGACGTCAAAAAGTGAACTATCGCCACGGCTTTCACGCCGGCAATTTCGCCGATCTGGCCAAGCACGCCGCCCTTTTGGCGCTGCTGCGGCTGCTGCGCGAGGGCGAGGCGCCGCTGATGGTCGTCGACACCCACGCCGGGGCCGGGGCCTATGATCTGTCCGACGAGACCTTTGCCCGTTCGCGCGAAGCCGAGGCCGGGATCAAGGCGCTGTTGTCGGCCAAGGTTCCGGAAAGCCTGAAGGGTCTGGCTGACTATGTCCGCGCCAAGAACGCCAAGGCGGGCTTTGCCGATCGCGTCGGCATCTATCCGGGTTCGCCGGTGCTGGTGCTCGATCACCTGCGCGCCGGCGACGACTATGTCGGCGCCGAACTGCGGCCCGACGACTTCGCCATCCTGCAGCGCCGCGTCGAGCCGCGTGGCCAGGTGGTGCAGGAAGACGGCTATGACGTCGCCGTCGAAGCCGCCAATGACGACAAGGACCTGCTGTACCTGATCGATCCGCCGTTCGAGCGCGCCGACGACTATTCGAGGATCGTCGAAACCCTGCACGATATCCTGGCCCTGCGCTCCGATGCCCGCGCCCTGGTGTGGCTGCCGTTGAAGGACCTGGAGACGTTCGACGCCTTCCTGCGTCACGCCGAACGCGAACTGGCGGAGGGCGAGGTCGCGGAAGGCGCCCTGCCGCGCGCCCCGGACCTAATCGCCGCCGAGCTGCGGCTGCGGCCTCTGGTCAATCCGATGAAGATGAACGGTTGTGCCCTGGTGGCGGTCAATGCGCCGGAAGGCTTCCTGGAGACCCTGACCGCTATCTGTGACGACGTCGTGGCGGCGTTCGGCGAAGCCGGCGGCGTGGCGCGCGTCAGAGCGATCTAAATCATTCGCGCACGACAAGGTTGGCCAGATTGGCCGGCTCGATCCCAATGCTGACCCATAAATCATCGCTCTCGGCGATAAAGCCGTCACCACCGCAGCCGATCCACACGAAATTGTCGCTATTCTCGCTCTGAAGCACGTGCCGAACGCCGACGACGCGGGCGAGGGGATCGTCGGCTTCAGCATAAAAGTGCGCGCCACTTAATACGGCACCGCGCACCGCATTCCAGGGACCATCCGAGCCGATCTGGACGCGATCGAGCGCATCGGAAATCCAGCCTGTTTCAGCCTCGGAACCGGTCAGAGCGAAGCGGTCACCCGCTTGTTTCCAAGTCAGAAAAACTTGCGCGCCGTCTTCGGCAACGACAAGCGAGCCACCGCTGAAGGTCAGATGTGCGGCATCACGCACGCCGACCACGCCAGACGTGTCGCAGGCGATTGGCAACCACGCCACCGTGCGGATCGGCTTGCCGAGCAATGGGAGATAGAGCTCATGGAAAAACGTCGCTTGGCTTGAGAGCATGATGGATTAAGTGCCTGCGATTTCGCGTCCTCGTCAAGCCGATCAGCGTTCTCATCACAAGCTGCGTGACGAGCCATTCTCCTTATTGGAGTCTGATTTTCCCTATGCTATGTTGCAGCGCAATATAAATCCTTCATCATTGTCCCGACACGAGGTGCGATATGCTCAGCCTGACCAGTGAAGACATGACGGCTTTTGCCGATCCCGACGCGGTACGCGCCAAGTCGGAAAAGGCGCTCAACCTGTGGGTCGGCGTGACCTCGCCGCTGTGGGCGCCGTTCTTCGCCACCACGGCCTTCGGCGTCGGCCTGTGGTCGCTGAGCCAGGGCTGGAAGCGGTGGAGCGACGCCTCGACCGCCTTGCCCAACGTGTTTGACGGCCTGATGTCGTCCGCCACCTCGACCGACGTCGCCGGCACCGTGCAGAACATGGTCGACGACGGCATCATCGCGCCGATCCAGGTTGCTGGCGACGCCGTCAAGGCGGCCGGCGATGCGGTGACACCTCAGGCGGCGCGCGTTGCCGAGGCGCTGGAGACGGCGTCCGATACCGCGACGCAAAAAACCACCGAGGCCGTAAACACGGCAACCGATACGGCGGTCAGCGCCGCCAAGACCGCGACGGACACCGTGGAAAAGACCGCCGACACCACCGTCAAGGCCGCCGAAGACGCGGCAAAGACGACGGCCGATACCGCCAAGTCGGTCACCGACACCACCACTCACGCTGCCCGGGCGGCGACCCATACGGCGAAGACCGCCGTCGCCGACGCCACCGACGAAATGACCTCCGCCGCCGTCGACACGGTGAGCAAGACGGCTTTGGCCAGCAAGTCGGCGACCGCCGCGGCTGCCGACACCGCTGTTGCCGCGGCCGACTCGACCGCCGCCGCGACCCCGCGCAAGCCGAAGAAGTAAGTCCAAGACGTAAACCGGCAAACGGGCGGCGGAGCAACACCCCGCCCGTTTTTGCCGTGGCCAAGTGACAATCGTCGCGTGTGCGCCTAAAAGCCCCCGCCTGAAAGGAGGGGGACATGGACGCCGGGCGCCTGGTCAAATATCCGAGTACACCGCATTTGCCGTCGTCGCGCACCCGCAGTGGCGACGATAGCTCGCTGAGCGATACCGCGCATCTGCGTGGGCTCGACGTGTTGATCAGCGAAAAGCTCGACGGCGAAAACGCCACCCTCTACCGCCATCACTATCACGCCCGTTCGCTCGACTCGCGCCATCATCCGTCGCGCGACTGGATCAAAAGCTTCTGGGCGGCGCGGCGGCACGACATCCCCGAACACCTGCGCATCTGTGGCGAAAACCTCTATGCCCGCCACTCGATCGCCTATGAGGGCCTGAAGTCCTATTTCTATGGCTTTTCGGCGTGGGACAACGACGCCAATCTGTGCCTGCCGTGGGCCGAAACGCTGGATTGGTTCGACCTGCTGGGTATCGTCCCGGTGCCGATCCTCTATACCGGCCCCTATGATGACAAGGTAGTCGAGCGCCTGATCAGCGGGCTCGATGCGGCGCGTCAGGAGGGCCTGGTGGTGCGCAATGCCGCGGGCTTCGCCTTTGCCGATTTCAACCGCAACGTCGCCAAGTGGGTCCGCCCGCGCCACGTCCAGACCGATATCCACTGGATGCACGCCGAGATCGTGCCCAACGGCCTGGCGGCTGATGCTGGAGGGGACGCATGAAGGCGGTGATTTTCGATGTCGACGGCACGCTCGCCGATGTCGAGCATCGCCTGCACCATCTTGAGGGCGAGCAAAAGGACTGGGGCGCCTTCTTCGCCGCCATGGGCGACGATCCGGTGATCGAGCCGGTGGCGCGCCTTGCGCAGATCCTGGCAGCGCAACGCGGCAGTGGCCTGATCGACGCCGTTCTGGTCGTCACGGCGCGGCCGGACGACGGCAATTATCGCCGCGTCACCGAGACCTGGCTGGCGCTCAACGGCATCGTTTATGACCGCATCTATATGCGCGCCGGTGGCGACTATCGCCCCGATCCGGTGGTCAAGGCCGAACTGCTGCAAACCATTTTGGAGGACGGTTTTGATCCGTTCCTGGTGGTCGACGACCGCCCGTCGGTGGTGGCGATGTGGCGCAGCTTCGGCCTGGTCTGCCTGCAATGCGCGCCGGATGAGCCCAAACCGGGGCGTTATGCCGGTCAGACCTTGCTGCACCTGCTGGTTGGGCCGTCGGGCGTCGGCAAGTCGACCTTTGCCGCCAAGGCCTATAAGCCGCACGAGGTCATTTCCAGTGACGCCGTGCGTCGTGAACTATTCGGTGGCCATGAGAACGGCGAGGGGCAGCGTCCGGAAGACCTGGCGCGAACCTTCGCCTACATCCACGGCCTGATCCGCACGCGGCTGGAAAACGGCCTGTTCACCGTGCTCGACGCCACCAACCTGCGCGCCAAGGATCGCGCCGCCGTGCTCAAACAGGTACCCGACGGTGTGGTGGTGTCGTACGTCGTCGTCGATCGCGATCTCGACGACAAGCTCAAGCAGCGCGGCTGGCGGCCGGAGGATCTGGTGCTCAAGCACCACAAGGCGTTCAAGGCCGAGCTTGACGGCATCCTTGATGCCGATGGGCGCGGCAACGTCATCGTCGTCGACACCCGCAAACCGGGCTGGCGCCTGCCGGGGCGGTGATTATCTGGCCCCTGAGGGCTGCGCCGGCGTCAGATCGAAGGCAATGGCGCGGTGGTCGGAGCCGAAATCACCGCTGACGGCGCGGTGGCTGAGGTGCCAGGCGTCGCCAGCCATGGCGTTATCGATCGGGATGCGGAAGAACGACGGCAGCTCCGTCGGCCACGAACCCGACCACGCCGGCAGGGGATGCAGGCCCAGGCGTCCGGCCAGGTGCTGCAGGCGCCAGGCGCTGAAATCGCTGTTGAAATCGCCGGCCATCAGCGTGGTCCGGTGATCTGGGCCCGCCAGCTCACTTTCCAGCTTGTCGAACTGGCGATGATGCGCCTCGCCCGGAAAGGGGATCGGCTCGGCCAGATGCACGGCGACGATGGCCAGCGGGCCTTGCGGTGTCGCGGCGTCGGCCTGGACGACGTCAAACGGGATATGGCGGCAGTGGGTCAGCGGAAAGCGGGAATAGATCTTGGTCTCGCCGAAGTCGCAGCGCCCGGCATAACCCATGGCCTCCAGCGGCCACATGATCTGCTTGCGGCTTAAGGCGGCGTTCTCGACGGTGATGATCAGGTCGGGATGCTGGGCGTTGATGAAGGCCAGAAACGTGCCCGGGTGCGTATTGTGGATGTAGAGATTGCCGAAGACGACGCGGATCGGTCGGGCGTCGGGCCGGGCCGGCGGCTGACGCGGCAGGATCTGCGGGCCGAGCGCCACGGCAAAGGCGGCCAGGGCGGCGACGCACAAACCCGTGGCGACGCGCTGTTTCAGGCCCAGAAACACCATGGTCATCACCGCGCACAGCGAAAACGCCGGCAGGGTCAGGATATCGACCAGATAGAATTGCGGCCGGTGCGGATTGGCCAGGCACAGGGCGGCGACCGCCATCGGCACCAGGGCGATCAGGGCGCAAAACCCGGCGAACAGCCAACGCAGCAACTTGAAGAACGACATCGGAGGTAAATGGTTAAGGCGGATTGACAAACGTCGAGCCGGCGGCCTTACTGGCCTTTCGTCAGGGACGCGACTTTTTTCTTCCGGGGGGCGAGGCCATGCTGGCCAGGACGCAAGGCGAGATCGACAAAATTCACGACTCGCTGACCACCGTCAAGCGGTTGAGCGACGGCATCATCCGCATCGGGCCGCTGAACCTGGTCGGGCTTGACGCTATCCTGTCGTGGTTGCCCATTCCCTTTGCCGATGAAGTCTTTTCGGCGTTGGCGGGGCTTTACATCCTGTGGCAGGGCATTCGCGCGCGCTGCGATTTTCCCACCCTGGTGGCGTCGGCCATCGTGCTGATCATGGACAGCGGCATCAGCCTGTTTGACGGCATTATCCCGGTGATCCCGGCCGGCTCGATCGCCGATAGCCTGTTCCAGGGCCAGCTCTATGCCTGCCACATGATCCAGAAGGACATCGAAAAGACGATGTACGTTCCGGGTTCGGCGGCCGAAGCCCATCGTTCGGGCGAGCACGAGCAGAACCTGGCCGAGATGCGTGCCACCAAGGGCAAGAAGCGCCTGGTCTATCTGGGCTGAGCGCCCGGGCACGCTGGCCAATGGCCCTAAATATGTATTATAATTTGTGGGCAAGACGCCGATTCAGGAAGGGTGCCCATTTGAAACCGATCCGCTCGCTGGCCGGACTGGCGTTTGCCACCGGGCTCTTATCCGCCGCGCCGGCGATGGCGGGCGAGGCCCCTGCGGCGCCAGCCGCCAATGTACCGCCCATGGGGTGGAATCCGTGGAACGCCTTCCGCACCGAGGTCACCGAGGCCAAGATCATGGCCGTCGCCGACACCTTGGTCAAAACCGGTCTGGCCGATGCCGGTTACCGCTCCATCAATGTCGATGACGGCTGGTGGCTGAAGCGCGGCGGCGACGGTCGTATCGTCGTGCGCACCTCGATGTTCCCGAGCGCCGCCATGCCCGACGGCACGACCAGTCTGCGTCCCTTCACCGACCGGCTGCACGCCATGGGGCTGAAGGCCGGTCTGTACACCGACATCGGCCGCAATGCCTGTTCGCAAGCCTGGGACGCCAAAAGCCCCAACTTGTCGCAAGGCTCCCAGGCCGAGCGTGAGATCGGCTCGATGGACCACCAGGCCGCCGACATGGCGCAGATCTTCGGCGACTGGAATTTCGACTATCTCAAGGTCGATGCTTGCGGCTTGGCCGATTTCACGGCGGACAAACCCTATGTCGTGGATGGTCAATATCGCGCCACGGGCCCCTATATCGTGCGCGGCCATCCCGATGCGGTGAACGACGCCAGGGTCGCCGGGCTCTATGCCGGCCTGCGCGCGGCCATCGACGCCGCGCGGCCGAAGCGCGACTACGTGCTGGCCATCTGCACCTGGGGCGAGGCCGGGGTCGACGACTGGGGCCAAAGCCATGGCAATCTGTGGCGGACCAGCGGGGATATCAGCGCGAGATGGGCCTCGATGTTGCGCAATTTCGATAGCTCAGCCGCTCATCCCGAAAACGCCGGACCGGGCCACTGGAACGACCCGGACATGCTGGAAATCGGCAATGGCGACTTCGACGCCGCGCACCTGACCGAGGCGCGAGCGCATCTGTCGCTGTGGGCGGTGATCGGCGCGCCTTTGATCCTCGGCTCCGACGTGACTAAGTGGCCGCAAAGCCTGATCGATATCGCCGGCAATCGCGAGGTCATCGCCATCGACCAGGACTCAGCCGGCCATCAGGGCGTGGTGATATCGAGGACCGGGGACGCCGAGGTCGTGGTCAAGGCTTTGGCCAATGGCGATAAGGCGGTGGCGCTGATCAATCGCGGCGCGGCCCCTGTCACGGCGTCGGTGCCTTTATCGGCCTTGGGCTTCGATGCGGCAAGCGGCATGACGCTGCGCGATCTGTGGGCGCAGACGGCGCGGCAAAGCCATGAGGCAGCGATTTCGGCGACACTCGCCCCGCACGAAACCGCGCTGCTGCGCGTCAGTCGTGTTCAGAATATCTCGACGGCGGCGCAATCGCCGGTAAGATAGGGCTTTCCTCACCGGGGAGGGCTCTATGCCGACCGATATCGACATTCTGACCGGACGGCTGGATGCCGTGCAGTCGATCCTCAACTGGACGCTGCGCCGGCTGAACGACCGCGGCATCCTCAGCGATGCCGATCTCAACGACATCTTCAACGACGCCCAGACCGCGACCGAGGTGATGATCCAGCGGTTTCCCGATAGGGATTCGTTGCAGGTGACGCTGAAACAGCTGGAATTGATCTCGCGAGCCGTGGGCAAGACCCAGCCGGAAGGGTAGGGGGCCGCCTACTTCACCGTCAACTTTTCGGCTTCCTGCAAATCCGCACAAACGCGGCTCAGGTCCATCGAGGCCGTGGCGATGGCGCGTAGCGAGGCTTTGATTTCCGCCGAAGCTTCCATCGTCGTGATCGCCGCCGCCTGTTCGACGACGACGCCGAGCGGTGCCGCCAGCTTGGCGCGCGACAGGCGCAGGATGCGGTCCTTGAGATCGGCGGTGTCCTGAACGGCCTTCAGCTGCTTGCGCACCTCGGCCTCGGCGCGGCTGTTTTTGAGCACATAGGCCAGTTGGTGCAGCAATAACCGCCAGTTCAACGGCTTGACGACGAAGGACGTGGCGCCCAGGCTGAAGGCGCGGTCGACAGCGACCATGTCCTCACGGCCGGTGACGACGACGATCGGCAGGTGCTTCAGCGTCTCGTCCCAGCGAATGCGCTCGATCAGCTCGAACCCGTCCATCCCCGGCATGTCGAGATCGATCAGGGCGATGTCGAAGTGGCCATCCTGCAAGGTGTTCCACGCAACGATGCCGTCTTCCGCTACCTCGACATCGACTTCGGGCGTCGACAGGTTGGCGATGGCGAATTCGCGCAGGATCGGATCGTCGTCGGCGACGAGCAGGCGGGCGCGGGCAATGGGGACGAAATGGCTATCGGGCATGGCGTTGCCGCGATCGTACCAAACGACCCGTTAAGATTGCTTTAGAATCTTGTCTTAACGCCTGTCGGTGCATGACGGTTTTGAGATACCATTCCCCAAAACGGCGATTCGTGTCATGGCCCAAACATCAGAAAACCCAACAAAAACAGCGCCCCGCTCCTCGATCCGGCGGCGGCTGAACGCCCTGGTTCTGGGGGCGGTCGCGCTGTCGACCGTGCCGGTCGCCGGCCTGTTCGTCTCGCGTGAGGTCACGCGTCAGGCGCAGGCGCGCTGGGTCACGGTGACCGCGGTCGCCGACTTGCTGGCTTCCGAAGCCGTCGACGCGGCGCATACCGACGACCGCACCGCCGCCTTCACCGTGTTGCGCGCCGTCACTCGCACGCCAGGCGTCAGCTATGCCCGTATCGAGGATGCCCGGGGCGCCGTTCTGGCCGAAACCGGTCTTGGCGCACGCCTGCGCAGCGACACCACGTTGGACGCCGAAGCGGCGGCGCCCGACCTGAAGGCCCTGGTGCTGTCGCGCACCGTGGCCGTGACGGCGCCGATCCGTCTTGGCTATTATACGCTTGGCCGCGTCGTCATCGTCCATACCGACGATGATTTCATGCGCTCGCTGACCCAGGCTTTGGGCGGTATTCTGGCCTTGGCAGCGCTGGCCCTGGCGGCGGCGCTGTGGCTGTCGCGGCGGGCGCAACTGGCCATGACCCAGCCCCTGGCCGATTTGACCCAAGCGGTCGAGGGGATATCAGCTTCGGGGAACTTCTCGCGCCGTGTCTCGACCACGTCTAACGATGAGGTCGGCGCCCTGGTCGCCGGCTTCAACGGCATGCTCGACGCCATCGGTGAGCGCGACAAGACCATCGACGCTCAGATGAAGGGCCTGGAGACCGAGGTCGCCGACCGCACCGCCGACTATGTCAAGGCACGCGACGAGGCCAATGCCGCCAATGCCGCCAAGTCGGACTTTTTGGCGACGATGAGCCACGAAATCCGCACGCCGATGAACGGCGTCATGGTCATGGCCGAGTTGCTGGCCGCCGAGTCGCTTCCGGCCAAGGCCCGCCGCCACGCCCAGACCATTGCCCGCTCGGGCCGCAGCCTGTTGGCGGTGATCAACGACATTCTCGACTTTTCCAAGATCGAGGCCGGCAAGCTCGAGGTCGAAACCGCCGAGGTCGATATCCTCGACCTGGTCGACGATACGCTGGCCCTGTTCAAGGCCAAGGCGCGCGAAAAGGGCCTGGAACTGATCGCCTTTGCCGATCCGCAGGCGCCGCGCATCGTGCCGGCCGATCCGGTGCGCCTGGGGCAGGTGCTGTCGAACATCGTTTCCAACGCGCTGAAGTTCACCGAAGCCGGCCACGTCCGCGTCTCGATCGATGCCGACCCCAAGGGGCGGTTCTGGCGGCTTGTGGTGGCCGATACCGGCATTGGCATCGCGGCGGACAAGCTGGGGTCGATCTTCAACGCCTTCGAGCAGGAAGACCAGACGACGACGCGGCGCTTTGGCGGCACGGGGCTGGGCCTCTCCATCGCCAAGCGCCTGGTCGAAGCCATGGGCGGCATTATCGCCGTGACCAGCGAGCCGGGCGAGGGCACGCAGTTCCACATTCGTCTGCCCGCCGACCGCGACGCCATTCGGGCGGCCCCGCCCAGTGCCGACGGCAAGACCGCAGCCATTCATCTCACGGCATCCGAGGAACGCGCCGCCCTGGTGCAACGCCTCGAAGCGGCCGGCATCGCGATTGTTGACGATGGCGAGCTGGTCATTGCCGACCGTAACGCGCGCGACGGGTTGAGCGTCCCGGCCGACCGTCTGGTGCTGATCGTCGAGCCCGAGGACAGCGACGGCGACGCCTGGGTGGCGCAAAAGCGTGCCGCGGCCGCCTTGCCACGCCCGCTGCGCCACCGCGATATCGATGCCCTGATCACCGCCCTGCGCGACGGTTCGGGTTTCGTCATCCGCGAGGCCGAGACTGTGACGACGGCCATCGACGCCGTGTACCCGGAAGCCCGCGTGCTGGTCGTCGACGACGCCGAGGTCAATCGCGAAGTGGCCATCGAGGCTCTGTCGCGCTTCGGCATCCGCGCCGAGACCGCCGACAACGGCCAGATCGCGCTCGACAAGACGCTGGATGGCGGTTTCGACCTGGTGCTGATGGACGGCTCGATGCCGGTGCTCGACGGTTTTGCCGCCACGGCGAAGCTGCGCGAACGCGAGGCCGAAACGGGCGTTGCGCGTCTGCCGGTCGTCGCCCTGACCGCCCACGTCGTCGGCGCCGCGGCTCTGGCCTGGCGCGATGCCAGCATGGACGACGTGCTGCATAAGCCCTTTACCCTGGCCGATCTCGGCGCCGTGCTGCGCGCCTGGCTGCCGGGCGATCTGGCGCGCACCCCGCCGAAGACGGTCGAGACCGCGATCGCTGAAAATGAGGTTGGGGCTGAACCGATGGCGACGGCCACCGACGACAGCCTGTTCGACCTGAGCGTGGCGCGGCCCCTGTTCGAGCGCCGCGCCAAGGGCAGCGACGCCTTTGTTGATCGCGTCTTCGCGCTTTACCGCAAGCACGCCCCCGAAGCTTTGGTCGCTATGGTCGAGGCTCATCGCGGCAAGGACGCCGACGCCTTGGCGAAGGCGGCCCATGCGCTCAAATCGATGAGCCTGAACATCGGCGCCCGCGCCGTGGCCAATGCCGCATCCGGCATCGAAGCCGCCATCCGCGTCGAAGGCCGCACGGTCGCCATCGACGAAGTGGCGCTGACCGCATCCTACCTCGATCAGACGCTGAAGGCGTTGAATGCGCCCATCGCCGTGGCGCCACCCCCGCCGCCGCTAAAGCCGGCGGTCGTGCCCGATTTCGACGCCGCTTTGGCGCGTGAGCTGGCCGCCGATTTGGACGCCGGCGCGCTCGACATGGTCTATCAGCCGATCTGGGACCGGGCTGGGGCGCAGATCACCGGCGTCGAAGCGCTGATCCGTTGGCCGCGCAACGGCCGCGAAACCATCGGGCCGGACGTCTTCGTGCCGTTGGCCGAGCGCCAGGGCCTGATCACCCGCATCGGCGCCTTTGCGCGGCAGCGGGCGATGCGCGACGGCCGCGACTGGCGCGTGCCTTTGGCCATCAACGTGTCGCCGCTGGAACTCGAGGACGAGGCCTTTGCCGAGGCCCTGGCGAAAGACCTGGCCGATACCGGCTTCCCGGCCCAGCGCCTGGTGCTGGAAATGACGGAAACGGCGCTGCTCAAGGATCCGCTGCGCGTCGAGACCGTGTTCGAAGCGTTGCACCGTATGGGCATCAAGCTATCGCTCGACGATTTCGGCGCCGGCTATTCCAGCCTGACGGCGCTGCATCGCTTTTCCTTCGACAAGGTCAAGATCGACAAGGTCTTCGTCACCGCGCTCGACGGCGAACAGCGGCCGGCGCTTGAGGCCCTGGCGATCATCCAGGCGATCACGGGGCTTGGCCGCGCGTTCGGCATGCAGGTCGTGGCCGAGGGCATCGAGACGCCGTCGCAGCACAGTCACCTCAAGGCCGCCGGCGTGCATGGGCTGCAAGGCTATCTCCTCGCCCGGCCGATGCCGGCCAAGGCCCTGACCGAGGCGCTGGAGCGCCCGCCGGTCGAGGCGGCGGCGGGGTAATCAAATCCATCTGCGCCAGAAGGCGAGGCCCAGAATGCCGCCGCTGAGTGCCAGCATGGCTGTGACGACGCAGGCCCAGCCGGCAAAGCCCCAATGGGCGAAGGGCGTGTCGAAATTCATGCCGAAGATACCGGCCAGGGCGCCGATAATGCCGGTGATCACGGTGGCAATCGTCAGCACCTTGATCAGCTGGTTGGTGTCCTGGGCGACGCGCGTCGTATAGAGCTCAAACGAGCCGACCACGGTTTCGCGGGCCCGCGCCACGGCGTCTTCCAGCCGGTCGAAGGTCCGCGTCAGGTGCTGAAAATGGCCCTGATCGGCGGGGTCGATCTGGGCGAAGACGTCGGGCCGCGTCAGGCCGTGAATGGTGCCGTGCAATTCATGCAAGGAATGGCGGACCACGGAGATCCGCCGCCGCAGCACGGCCAGGGTGGTCAGGGGCGCGCGCTTTTCGCGTGAACGCAGGATGGTCTCATCCAGGGCATCGATGGCCTTTTCGATGGCCGCCAGATCGCCGCGAAAATCGTCGAGATGCGCCGCCAGAAGGGCGGCGGCCACGGTCGACGGGCTCAAGCGGCCGGTGGCGGTCTGCGAGCGGTCGCTGTCGGCGAAGCGGGTGACGAAGGCGGGTTCGGTAGGGGCGAGCGTCAGCAGCCAGGTTGCGCCGACGGCGACCGTCATCTGCCCGGCGGCACCCAGGGGGATGCAAAACTGAAAGAAGTCGCTTTCGACTTCGACCCCGCCACAGGCCGTGGCGCGCGCGACGGCGCGGCTGATTTCGGGGGAGGCGGTGGCAACGGCGCGCACATCGGCCGGATTGCCGCTGATCCATAGCAACTGCTCGCTATTGAGCTCATCGACCGACACCTCGCTGAGTTCGACCTCGCGATCGGTGCCTAAGGCATCGTAAAGGCGCGTACGCACCTGATCCATATGTCTGTCGTCCCTGTGCGGCGCCGGTTGTTCGGGCGCCAGAACCACCTATAGGCTGTGCCGCGTCAGGGTTCGCCCCGAGCCGGGGGCGGGTTTGATAAAAGCGGCATAATGATGCCGCATCCCTTGTCCGGCCGGGGAATTCGTGATCACGGGGCCGCGGAATGTGCTTGAGTCACGCATCTATTGGGCGCACACAGGGCCGCTTCCCCTCGTTGCCGGACATCGTCATGACTGAAGACCCCGCGAGCGCTGCCGATGATCTGGACGGCGCCGCGCCCGAGCATTTTCATCTGAAGCTCTACGTCGCCGGTCAAACGCCGAAGTCGGTCAAGGCCTACGAGAACCTGAAGGCGATCTGCGACGAACACCTGGCGGGACGTTGCACCATCGAGGTCATCGACCTGCTGAAGAACCCGAAACTGGCGCGCGGCGATGAGATTCTCGCCATTCCGACCCTGGTGCGTCAGTTGCCGCACCCGATCCGCAAGATCATCGGCGACCTGTCGAACACCGAACGCACCCTGGTGGGTTTGCAGATCAAGCCGGCTTAAGGCTAAATTCTAATCTTCCAGCAGCTTCTGCACGAAGGCCTGCATGTCGTCGCAGGACCGCACGGCATTGTCGATCAGCACCTGGGTCGTGGTGTCGTCGCCGTGAAGCCGTCCGACGACCTTGAGGCTGCCGACCACCGCCGACACCATGTTGTTGAACTCGTGACGCAGGGCGCGGTTGCCCGTCTCGCCACCCATGCCGCTCATATCCATTTCGTCCACGCCAGCACACCTTCATGTGTCGGAAAGCCATGGTTTTACGAAGAAAAATATAAAGGATTGATAGGTTTTAGCGTCCGCTTGCGGCTCAATATTCCTGTTTCGTCGGCCGGAACAGGATTTCGTTGATGTCGACATCGTCGGGCTGGGCAATGGCGTAGGCCACGGCGCGGGCGAAGGCATCGGCCGGGATGGCGTCCTCATAGACCTTCTTGATGCGCTCGGCGATGTCGGGCTCGGTGACGCTGTCGGGCAGTTCGCTTTGCACCGCACCGGGGGAGATGATGGTGGTGCGGATATTGTACGGCTTGACCTCCTGACGCAGGCCTTCGGTGAGGGCGCGCACGGCGTGCTTGGTGGCGGCATAGACGGCGCCGCCGGCGCGGACCTTGTGGCCGGCGACCGAGGAGACGGTGATGATGTGGCCGCTCTTTTGCGCCGTCATGTGCGGCAAGGCCGCGGCGATGCCATAGAGCACGCCCTTGATATTGACGTCGATCATCCGGTCCCAGTCAGCGATCTTCAGCCGTTCCAGTGGTGACTGCGGCATCAGCCCGGCATTGTTAAGCATGACGTCGACGCGGCCGTATTTGGCGATGGCACGATCGACCAGGGCCTTGACCTGATCGGCGTCGGTGACGTCGGTGGCGACGGCCGCGTCTTCGCCCTGGCCCAGTTCGGTGGCCAGCGCCTGCAGCCGGTCGACGCGGCGCGCCGAGCACCAGCTTGGCGCCTTGCGCGGCCAGGTAGCGGGCGGTGGCTTCACCGAGCCCCGAACTGGCGCCAGTGATGACGACGACCTTGTCCTTGATGTTGTCCATTGCGGTGGCTCCTTATCGGGCGACGAATTGTTGCAGGCGGGCAGGATAGCGGTCGCCGGTGACGGCGATGGCATCGAGCGCCGTGGTAATGGTCGCGAGATCCTCAGGCGTCAATACGACATCGGCGGCGCCGAGGTTTTCCTCCAGCCGGTGCAGCTTGGTCGTGCCCGGGATCGGCACGATCCACGGCTTTTGCGCCAAAAGCCAGGCCAGCGCGATCTGCGCTGGCGTCGTGCCTTTTGAGGCGGCGATGGCGGTAATCGTATCGACCAAGCCCTGATTGGCGGCGCGGGCCTCCGGCGTAAAGCGCGGCACGACGTTACGGAAATCGTTGGCGCTGAAGGTCGTGTTGGCGTCGATCACCCCGGTCAGGAAGCCCTTGCCGAGCGGGCTGAACGGCACAAACCCGATGCCCAGCTCTTCGAGGAGAGGCAGGATCTCGGCTTCGGGCTCGCGCCACCACAGCGAATACTCGCTTTGCAGGGCGGCGACGGGCTGGACGGTGTGGGCGCGGCGGATCGAGGCGGGGCCGGCTTCGGACAGGCCAAAGGCACGCACCTTGCCCTCGGCAATCAGGTCGCGCACCGTGCCGGCGACGTCCTCCATCGGCACATCTGGATCGACGCGGTGCTGATAGAGCAGGTCAATGACGTCGGTCTTCAGCCGCTTCAACGAGGCCTCGGTGACGGCGCGGACGGTTTGCGGGCGGCTGTCGAGCCCCTTGGCGGTTTCGCCGTCGCGGAAACCGAATTTGGTGGCGATGACGACCTGGTCGCGGACCGGCGCCAGAGCTTCGCCGACAACCTCCTCATTGAGGCCGGGACCATAGGCTTCGGCGGTGTCGAAGAAGGTGACGCCGCGCTCGACGGCGGCGCGGATCAGGGCGACGGCTGCGCTACGGTCGGTGGCCGGGCCGTAGCCGAAGCTCAACCCCATGCAGCCGAGGCCTAAGGCGGAAACGCTGAGGCCGCTTTGGCCCAGTTGACGGGTTTGCATAGCTATTCTCCTGAAAGGGGGGCGAGATAGGTGTCGTCGCTGACCGGTTCGAGCCAGGTGACGGCGCTGCCATCGACGACTTCGGTGATGGCGATGTGGCTCATGGCGGTGGTGGCTGTGGCGCCGTGCCAGTGGCGCTTGTTGCACGGGCACGAGACGACGTCGCCCGCGAGGATTTCGTGTTTTGGGCCGCCTTCGCACTGCGTCCAGCCGACACCGGAGACGACGATCAGGTTCTGACCGGCCGGGTGGGTGTGCCAGGCCGAGCGCGCGCCGGGCTCGAAGGTGACAAGGCCACCGGTTACGCGTGAACCGTCGAGCGCCGGGAACAGCGGATCGATGCGCACGGCGCCGGTGAACCAGTCGCCGGGGCCTTGCTGCGAGGCCTGGGCGCCGCTCTTTCGGATGATTTGCATGGTCAGATGCCTCTCTCGGCGAAGACCTTGCGGGCGATGCCGAGCGCGGTCGAGGCCGTCGGCCAGCCGGAATAGAAGGCGAGGTGGGTAATGGTTTCGGTCAGCTCATCACGCGTGACGCCGTTGTCGAGGGCGCGGCCGAGGTGAAACGGCAGCTCATTGACGCGATAAAGCGAAATCAGGCTGGTCACCGTGACCAGGCTACGGTCGCGTGGCGACAGGCCGGGGCGGTTCCACACCTCGCCGAACAGCACGTTTTCCGTATAGCCGGCGAGCGCCGGGGCAATATCGGCGAATGGATGGGGCGGGGCGGCGGGCGTGTCTGACATGGGATCGGCTCCAATTCGATGCGGCGAATATAGGGGCTGCCCTTTGCTGCGATTAGAGTGTAAAAAGCGCATGGACTTATGAGAAAGATTCATTAATGGCGCGCGACAGCCTAACCGATCTCTCCGCATTTCTCGCCGTGGCGCGCGAAGGCAGCTTCACCCGCGCCGCCGATCAGTTGGGCGTGTCGCAATCGGCGCTCAGCCACACCATCCGCAATTTCGAGGCGCGGCTGGGTCTGCGTCTGCTGACGCGGACGACGCGCAGCGTGGCGCCGACCGAGGCGGGCGAGCGCCTGATCCGCAGTGCCGGGCCGCGGCTGGAGGAGATCGAGGCCGAACTGGCCGCGCTGTCGGACCTGCGCGACAAGCCGGCGGGGACGATCCGCATCACCTGCGGCGAGCATTCGGCGGAAAGCATTCTGTGGCCGGTGCTGCGCAAGCTCTTGCCGGACTATCCCGACATCCACGTCGAGCTCAGCGTCGATTATGGCTTAACCGACATCGTCGCGGAACGCTTCGACGCCGGGGTACGCCTGGGCGAACAGGTGGCCAAGGACATGATCGCCGTCAGGATCGGGCCCGAGGTGCGCATGGTCGTGGTCGGCGCGCCCGGCTATTTCGCCCGCCGTGGCCGCCCGCAGGTGCCGCAGGATCTGACGTCGCATGCCTGCATCAATCTGCGCCTGCCGACGCGCGGCGGGCTCTATGCCTGGGAGTTTGAGCGCGACGGCCACGAGTTGCGGGTGCGCGTCGACGGGCAACTGGTGTTCAACACCACACCGCTGATCCAGCAGGCGGCGCTCGACGGGCTGGGCCTGGCGTTTTTGCCGTTCGATCGCGTCGGCGGCGCGATAAAGGCTGGAAGGCTGGAATGCGTGCTCGACGACTGGTGCCCGCCGTTTCCCGGCTATCACCTCTATTACCCCAGCCGCCGCCAGAATTCCCCGGCCTTTGCCCTGTTGGTCGAGGCCCTGCGCTATCGCAACTGATCAGGCCGCGACGTGGTGCGCGTGAAAATCCCCGGTCAGCCACGAAATCGCGCCCTTGAGCTTGCCGAAAACGCGCACCTCGACCTGCGGAAACAACGGCGCGAAGGCTTCAGCGCGGGCGATGCGCACCGGGTCCTCGGTCAGGATGGCCCAGCGCATCTGCGCCGGGCGCCCGGCCAGTTTCGGCCACTGCTCGGTCAGCGCGACGAAATCCTCGTACTGCAGGATATTGATGAAGCCGCGAATGTCGTAGAGGCGGTTATAGCGCCACGGCTCGTCCAGTTGGCGGTAGGTGCGCTCGGTGATGTCGAGCAGGTCCGGTCCATAGACCACGCCGCGCAGGATGAAGGTGACGAAGCCGGCGTGATCGTTGATCTGGACCGTAACAGCGTTGCGTTTATGCGGCATCGGACACTCCCGAAAAAGGGGCGGCGGGCGTAACCGGAGGCTGAATTGTGCGCTCGAAACAGCTTTGGCGCAAGCACAGGCATCCTCCGGGTTCGGACATATTTTTGTGAGCGGGGGGCCTCGGCTCAGCCCGGATTACGGACATAAAAACGGCCCCGGCGGAACACCGGGGCCGCTCTCAAAGCTTACCTATGCTGGCCTACGCCGCCCGGACCTGATGCAGGAAGGCGTTGACCTGGTCCTTCAGGCTGGCGGCCTGATGCGCCAGCTCGGTCGAGGCATTGAGCACCTGGGCGGCGCCGGCGCCGGTTTCTTCGGCCATGCGGGCGACGCCCGTGATGTTCGAGGTGACCTCCGTCGTGCCGGTCGAGGCCTGGGCGACCGCCTGGACGATTTCGTGCGTCGCCGCGCCCTGTTGTTCGACGGCGGCCGAGATGGTGGCCGAGCTTTCGTTGATAGCGCGGATGCGCACGGTGATGCTTTCGATCGCCGAGACGGTGTGGCGGGTGATCGACTGGATTTCACCGATCTGGGCATTGATATCGGCGGTCGCCTTACCGGTCTGGGTGGCCAGCGCCTTGACCTCGGCGGCGACGACGGCGAAGCCTTTGCCGGCATCCCCTGCGCGCGCCGACTCGATGGTGGCGTTGAGTGCCAAGAGGTTGGTCTGGGCGGCGATCGACGAGATCATATCGACAATGCCGGTGATGCGGTCGGCGGCTTCGGAAAGCTGATGCACGACGGCGGCGGTGGCGTCGGCTTCACCGGCGGCTTCGCGCGCCTTTTCCGAGGACAACTCGACCTGACGGCCGATTTCACCGACCGAGGCGCCCAGCTCTTCGGCGGCCGAGGCAACCGAGGTGACATTGGTGCCGGCTTCTTCGGCGGCGGCCGAGACGGTGGTCGCCTGGGCAGCGGATTCCTGCGCCGAAGCCGTCAGTTGCGAGGCCGTGGCCTGCATTTCGGTGGCGGCGGACGAGACCATGTCGACAATGCCGCCGACGGCGTTTTCGAACTGGTCGGCCAGGCTGAGCATGGTCTGCTTGCGCTCTTCCTCGGCCATCTGGCGGGCGGCGGCGGTTTCGGCCTCGAGCTCCTGATTGCGGATCATGCCGGTGCGGAAGACGTCGACGGCCTCGGCCATCTCGCCGATTTCGCTGCGCTCGCCGGTGTTGGGGATTTTCACCGAGGTGTCGCCCTTCGCCAGGATGCGCATGACGTCGGCCATGCGGTGAACCGGCTTGGAGACCGTGGTGATCAGGATGAAACCGATGCCGAGGCAGACGAGGCCGGCCAGGATCAACGCCATGATAATCAGGGTGCCGGCGTCCTTGCCGAGCTTGATGCCGTCATTGGCCGCTTTCTGGCCATGGTCCATCTGGAACTGGCGGTCGGCGTGGATGGCCGAGCGCAGGGCATCTACGACGGGTTGCATGTCGCCGAGATAGTAGGCCGTGGCGCCGGCGACGTCATTGGCGCGGATCTTGTCGGCCAGGGGGCCGGACATGGTGTCATACTGGCTCATGGCGCTCTTGATGGCGTCGGCCAGCATGCGCTCGTCCGGTGTATTCACGGTCGGCTCATAGACCTTGTCGTCGTTTTCCATGCTCTGATGCGTCGCTTCCATCTTGCTCAGCATGGCGTCGCGCTTGTCGCCGGTCAGCAGCAGGGCCTGGCCCTGACGCGAGCGGAAAAGTTCGAAATCCTGCGACAGGTCGCCGAGATAGTCGGCGGCCGGCAGCCAGTTGGTGCCGACGTCGCTGGCGGCGGCATTGACGGCGCCCAGGCGGTTGATGGCAAAGATGCCGAGCGTGACGACGCTGACGAGGATGACGGCTAAGGCGCCGATGACCCGCATCCGGATGGAAACGTTGTTGAACATGACTCTACCCCTGAACACACGGAAGTCGCCCCGTTCTGAGGCGGCGTATGGTGTCCCCTTACAGCCGGCAAGGCTAATCGAGTCTTAACGTTCCAGTTGTGGAGGGGGTGCGGTGGCGCGAATACAGTGTTGCGGTTTTCGCAACACTGTAACTCTGCGGAAGCTTTCGAGGCCTTACGAGGCTGCGTCGGCGGCGAGCCAGTAGGCTTCGAGTTCCTCCATCAGGGCGAGCAGCATGCGGCGGTCGGCGTGGACCCACTTCGCCGGTCCGGGGTTGCGCGATTCCTCAAAAGCTTCGGCACGATGGCCCATCCAGCCCTCCAGCAGATAGCCGTCCTCGGGTGCGATACGGTACTCTGCGACGGCGGTTTCGACGACGATCTGGCCGTTCTCAAGGCGGAAACGCGACGGGCGCACTGGGCAAAAGCGCGGATGCTGGGTGATCGGGGTGATGGGGTTGCTCATAGGGCTGTCTCCAAGGCTTCGATGATGTCGAAATCGCTGTCGGTATCGCTGTGGCGGAAGCGGCCGCTGGCCGTGTCCCAGGTGTCGGCGCCGCACAGCGTGCCGCAACCGGTGAGGTGCAGCCGCCCGACGCTGCGGCCGGACGGGGCGTGGCGCTCGATGACGACAAAGACGTCGGCGTCGCGCAGGCGGTAGGATTGTCCGGGACGCAGCATCAGCGGCCTCCCCGGCGGGCGCGGAAACGATAGGCGCCGGTGAGATGCCGGCTCCATAAGGGCGCCAGCCAACAGACATCGACGGCGTGCGGCACGCAGACGGCCTGGGCGTCGGGGGAAAGCGCCGAGCGGCCGTAGCTCAGGATCGCCAACTGGTGCTTTAGCCGCCGGCCGCGCGGCGCCTGGGTGAAGTCGAAGACGAGGAGGTCGCCGGGCGTCGCCAGGTCGAGACGCAGCGGCACCAACGACGGGCTGTCGAGATCGGCGCCGTGCTCGCACCAGTCGCGGTCGAGGCGGACGGTCTCACCGATCGCCTGGGCGACCCGTTCGACCAGACCGATACAGTCGAGCCCTTCACCGGGCGTGAGCAGGCGGCCATGGCGTTCACCGTGCACGCCACGAAAGCGTTTGGCGATGTCGGCGATGGTCGCGCCATCGATGGCCCGGCCCCGGGGCAGCGGTGTGCGATGAGGATGCGGGCGGGTGGCAAATGCCTGGGTAAAGGCGTTCATGTCGGCCTCCGTGGGATGGAGGTCAACTTAAGTGGGATTTATCCTATTGTCAATTTACAGTGGGATTAATCCCATTGCGAAAGCTGTGAATATCCGCTGCGTCAAACCACCCGTGAGCTGAAGCGCGACACGAGGTAGTCGATCAGGGTGCGCACGCGCCGCGTCAGCTTGCGACCCGGCGGGGTCAGGATGGTGATGGGCGAGGTGCCCCAATTGATGTCGGGCAGGACCTCGACCGCCTTGCCGGATTGAATGGCGGCTTCGGTGCAGTAGGAGGGCAGGACTGTCAGCCCCTGGCCCGAGGCCACGGCATTCATCAGCACCGTGGCCGAGTTCGAGCGCAACAGCGGCGTCAGGCGCAGTTGCACGATCTGGTCGCCTATGTGATAGCGCCACAGCTCCTGCGGAAACAGGCTGGAATAGTGCAGGATGCGGTGCTCGATCAGGTCTTCGGGCTTTTCGATCGGCGGGTGGCTTTTCAGGTAGTCGGGGCTGGCGACCAGCATGCGCCGCGAATGGCACAGGGGCCGGGCGATCAGGGCGGAATCGTGCAGGTGGCCGGTGCGGATGGCCAGATCGAAGCCTTCGCGGACGATGTCGACCTTTTCGTCCGAGGTGAGGATTTCCAGCTCGACGCGCGGATTTTCGCCCATGAAGTCTGACAGCGGCGTCGACAGGAAATTGGCGCCGAAATAGATCGGCATGGTCATGCGGATCGGCCCGGCGACGTCCTGAACCGACAGGTTGAGCGCTTCGGCGGCACAGTCGAGCTGCTGCATCGCCGCGTGGGCCTGTTCGTAATAGAGCTGGCCTTCCTCGGTCAGGATGGTGCCCGACGGCGTGCGTTGCAGCAGGCGCGCCGATAGCGCCTCTTCCAGCCGGGCGACGCGGCGCGAGACGATCGACTTGGCCTGTTCCAGGCGCTGGGCGGCGCGGGTGAACGACCCGGTCTCCGCGACCAGGAAGAAGGCACGCAGGTCCGCGAACTCCAACGTATTGATATCGTTTGCCATGCCCCGTCGCCTTCAAATCGTCGATGTCGCCCCGGCCCTATGGGTAGGCCAATTCGCCTGTTGCGGCAATGGGTTGCGGTTCCACGAACGGCGCGTTCCAAGCCCGGCAAGCGAAAATTAAGGTTTTGGAAAGCCGCCGGACCCATTTTCCGCCACCTTTACGAGCATGGGAGCGGTATCACCTCGCATCCCGCTCGCTGTCCCGATCATCGACCAGTAACGCGTACCCAATCGACCTTCCAAAAGGAGAGTAAGTCCATGTTGCGTCCCCGCGTCGGCTTTGCCGTCGATCCCACCGATCTCATCGTCACCGTGCGCTATATCGGCGCCATCGGTGGCGACCACATCGTCCCCGCCGTCCTGAAGGGCTTTGCCGCCGTCGAGCGCGCCTGGGACTATGACTGCATCTTCGATTTGAGCCGCCACGACGGCCTGGTCGAAATCCGCGATAACGATGCTTTGGCGCGTGGCTGGCTGAACCTGACCGGCGGCCGCGATGCCGGCCGGCGCACGGCGGTGGTGTCCAACGACCCGCTGATCGATGCCCGCCTGCCGCTGATCCAACCGATGTTCCCGTTTCGCACCCTGATGACCTTTGCCTCGGTCGAGGCGGCGCGCGGCTGGCTTTTGGCGTCGCGAACGGAAGAGGCGAGGGGCGTCTCGGCGGCGTGACAAAACTTGTCGTGACCCCGTTGCGTCAAATCCTGACAACGCTTACATCTCGCCTCGGCCCATTTGTGCGACAAATGGATGGTGTTGGGGGGTATCGGTGAGCAACGGGTTTCGGTTGGCCGCGTATATGGGCACAGCTTTGGCGGCGTGCGCGGTGATTTGGGCCGCGCCGGTTCTGGCGCAGACCGTCACGACAACGACAACCGTTACGACCACGACCGCGTCGTCAAGCGCTTCCTCCAAGGACGCCCCCACCACGGTGACCATCACCGGCAAGAAGACCGAAACCAACCGCATCGACCGTCAGGTCTATGACGTCACCAAGAATACCGATGCTCAGACCGGCTCGGCCGCTGACGCGTTGTCCAAAGTGCCGGGCATCACGGTCGATCCGTCGGGCAATGTGACGCTGCGCGGGCGCGAGGTGCGCATCTATCTCAACGGCCGGCCGTCGCTGATGCTGTCGGGCGACAATCGCGCCGTCGCTTTGCAAGCCATGCCGTCGGCCTATCTGTCGTCGATCGAGGTCATCTCCAATCCGGGCGCGCAATATTCATCGGGCAGTTCCGAGCCGATCATCAATATTGTCACCCAGAAAAAGCCGCCCCCCGGCATGTTCGGTTCGGTGACGGCGCGCGCCAATTCGACCGGCCGCGGCCAGGGCAATGTGTGGATGAGCCTGACCGACGGCAAGCTGTCGCTGAGCGGCTTTGTCAGCCTCTACGGCAATCGCACGCCCGATTCTCGCAATGGCGGCGACCTGAAAGCGCTCGATACGGCCGGTAATTTGCTGACCGAAACCCAGTCGCACGGCCTCAGCCTGTCGCACAGCACCGGCATCTTCGCCGGACCGAACGGCGAATACGACTTCGACCTCAATAATGTGCTGACCGGTGGGCTGACCTATAATCGCGGCACCGGCGACTGGTCGAGCGCCGGCCATACCGCGATCTATGACGCCACCGGCACGGCGACCGACCTGCACAGCTCGCAGAGCCTTGGCCAGTACATGTACCAGAGCCAGGGCCTGACGGCGGGCTTTACGCATTACGGCCAAAAGCCCGACGAGACGCTGAAGATCGACGGCAGCTATTCGTCGACGCACAACACCAATGCGTCGCAAAACGACGTCACCTATGCCCTGTCCCAGGTGCCGACCAATACCGGTACGCGCGTCGACACCAAGTCGAAGGAAAGCCACGGCCACAATATAACGCTGAGCGCCGACTACAATACACCGCTCGGCGACGACCAACTGGCCATAGGCTCCCAAATCACCCACGATGACAGCCGCGCCGCGACCGTCGCTTTCGGGCCGGATAATCTCGGCGCCACCCCGACGCCCGAGACCCTGCTCGACGACGATTTCCGTTATCAGCAGACGGTCAGCGCGGCTTACGGCACCTATCAGCGCGAATTCACCGACAATCTGACCGTACTCGGCGGCCTGCGCGCCGAAGCGCTCGACCTGACGACGCAGGACATGGCGGCCAATACCAAAAGCCATATCGACTATGTCCGGCTCAACCCGTCCGTCTTCGGCACCTGGGTGTTCAATCCCCTGGCCAAGCTGCGCCTCAACTACGTCCACCGTCAGCACCGGCCGGACGCCTCGGATCTCAATCCGCACCTGGTGTTCAACTCGTCGAGCTCGGTGACGCTTGGCAATCCCAACCTGCAGCCGCAGGAAAACGACACCTTCGAAGGCGCCTACGAGTACCAGGACAAGGGACTGAGCTGGGCGCTGCGCAGCTTCTTCCGTCGCGACGACCATCTAATCGCCTCGACCTCGACGATCATTCCCGATCCGCAAAACGCCGGCAATCAGGTGATCGAGACGACCAAGGTCAATTTCGGCCATCAGACGGCCGACGGGCTGACCGCCAACTATAATAACCGCATCGGCGAGACGTGGACGCTGGCCGCCGACGCCACCGTGACCTTCAGCGAGACGCGCAATCCCAACATCGTCAAGCCGCAGCAGGGGACGTCGGTCGGCGGTAGTGCTGCCATCGGCTATACCCTGGCCAACAAGGATCAGCTCTACGTCAACTACAAGCTGACGGGGAAGACGTTCAGCGGCCAGGGCTACACCACGGCCTATAGCGTGATGACGGTGCAGTATCGCCATGAATTGACGAAGAAGCTCGACGTCACCGTGTCGCTGACCGACCCGATGCGGACGTCAAAGACCGAAAGCGTGACGTCGACGCCGACGATTCATAGCGTCTACATGTCGAGCCACGTCGCGCCGACCTTCTATGTCGGCTTGAGTCGGCACTTCAGCAAGATGTTCGGGGTGCCCGATAGCTAGGCATCATGCCAAAAAGTGGATTGCCACTTTTGGGAAAAACATGATGCACAACAAAAAGCCAGAGCGACGTTTTGATTCCATCAAAACGCATCCTGCTCTAGGCCTGGTCTCACCCGTCACTATTGTGCGTTGTCCGGAACAATGTAAGACTTGGCTCTGATGACCATGTTCGGACGGCTCCTCCTTTTGGGTCTGGCATTGGCGGCACTGAGCGGATGCGAGTCGCGCTCGGTGCGTAAAGTCGCGGCTGGGCTCAAGGCGGCGCAACCGGCGCTTTCAGCCGAGGCGCAGCGGCGTCAGACGGCCTGCGCGAACGGCGGATGGGATCATATTACCGTCACCGACGGCCGCGTCACGGCGGTCTCCGATCTTGGCGAATTTTCCGGTTATGGGCGCGAAGCCAATACGACTGGCGGTCTGAATGGAGTGGTGCGCGTCGTTACCTCGACCGACGACTACGATGCCAAGGCGCACGAAAAGCCGGTGGCCGGTTCGCTGCGCGCCGTGATCGATACGGCCACCCGGTCGCACGCGCCGTCGTGGATCGTCTTCGATCCGAAGCTGAAGGGCGCGGTCATTACGCTCAAGGCCCTGGTTTTCCTGCCGGGCGACACCACGCTTGACGGCACCTGTTCGGGCGTGACGCTGCAATCGAAGTCCAATATCGGCCTGGTCGAGATCAAGAACCAGCAGAACGTCATTGTCGAGCGGCTGCGGTTCCGCAAGACCGACTACCATTCGTCGGCAACCGAGGGCGACGCCGAAAGCGCCCTGCGGCTCAATGGCGCCTTCGACCGCGTCGAGATCATCCATAATGATCTGTCGGCGTGCGGTGACGGCTGTATCGACATCACGACGTCGCCGGGTGCGCCTTTGCCCAGGCTGGCGCGGGTGTCGGTCGAGTACAACCGCATCAGCGACCACGACAAGACCATGTTGTTCGGCAACTTCACCTGCAACGATGTCGGGCTTTCGCCGTGCGACGACGCCTATATCGCCAAACATCGCCACGACACGCCGGTGTTTTACCTGACGCTGAACGGCAATCTCTTCCTGCGCACCTCACAGCGCCATCCGCGCATCTTTGGGCCGGTGATGGCGCACGTCGTCAATAACGTCATGGCGCTGGAGCCGCTGAAACGCGGCGATGGCTCCAAAAGCGACCTGTCGGGCGTGTTCGTCGCCGATGACGGCCGTGCCCTGGTCGAGGAGAACCTGTTCGCGCCGCAATGGTCGAATCTGACGGGGCTGAAGAGCTTCCGCGCCGTATGGACGACGTCGACCCCCGGGGCAGAGGCCATGCCGGGCGACGGGCCGGGCTTTATCCGATTGCGCGGCAATGTCGCCACGGCGCGCTCGGTGCTGGCGGAGAACGAGCCGGCGGAAGTGGCGGATCCCGACTATGAGAAGGGTTTTGCCGTGTTGGCCTTCGACCATATGAAGCCGCAAAACGCCGTCGCCTGCGTCGCCGCCCGCGCCGGCGCCGATGGTGCCGGGGCGTGGTCGGCGGAGTTGTGCAAGTAGGACGGGTCGTTGAATGTGTGCAGGAGCGGTATTCGTTCGCCGGTGAGGACCCCATCACGGCGGCGCCGAGCCCACGCTCAACGCTTCGCGTTTTCGCGCGGTCCCCCGCCCCACAAGTGGGGCGGTAAAAGAAGATAAGAGCCGGCATATCCTTTCTTTTTTACCGCCCCACTTGTGGGGCGGGGGACCGAACGAGCGACAGCGAGTTTGGTGGTGGGGGCCTTCCTTACGGCCGTGCTTCGCTTGTGCTATATTCGATGCTTCATGAATTTCGGAGGGAACGATATGCGGACGATCTTTTTGATAGCCGCGGCCGCTGTCGGCAGTCTGCTTCTATGCGGCTTTGCCGTGCGGCCCGCCGACTATTCAAACATGGCGCCGCTGGATCAGTACCTGATGGACCGTCCGGCCGAGATCGCGCTGGCCAAAAGCGCGGCGCCCAAATCCATTTCCGACAAGGCCACCATCCTCGTCCTGACGCGTCAGGGCTATGTCACCGCCGTCGAAGGCAGCAATGGCTTCGTCTGCGCGGTCGAGCGCTCGTGGATGGCGCAGTTCGATTTCCCGCAATTCTGGAACCCGGATATGCGTGGGCCGCTATGCTTCAATCCCGCGGCGGCGCGTTCCATTCTGCCCTATACGATCAAGCGCACGGAATGGGTGCTGGCGGGTGACACCAAGGCCCAGATCGAGGCCGCGATCAAGGACGGCATCGACAAGCACGCCCTGCCGCCGCTGGAAGCCGGCGCCATGAGCTACATGATGTCCAAAAAGCAGTATCTCAACGACGGCGCGCACAGTTGGGTGCCGCATATCATGGTCTATTTCCCGCGCGGCGAGGCGGCCAACTGGGGCGCCGATCTGCCGGGTGCGCCGCCGATGCTGAACCCGCAGTTCCAGGACACGCCCGAAGCCATCAGCGTGATCATGGTGCCGGTGACGCACTGGTCCGACGGCACGCCGGCGCCGGATATGCACTAAGGGCGGTCAACTCTCCGCATTGACCCGCGCACTGACGACGGTCCACTGGCCGGCTTTTTGCGCCAGGACATAGGTCTGGCTCTTGCGATAGCCGGGGCCGATGGCGGCGACGTCGATCGAGGCCTGGCCGTTCGCTGTGCGCAGTGGCCGCGACAGCATTGTGAAGACGCTTGTGCGGTCGCCGGGATCATAGGCCAGAAGCTTGATGTGGGCGGCGGTGAAGGCTGTTGTGCAGTCGGTTTTGTCGGCATCACCCGTGCCGCGCAGCACCGGATCGAAGGCGATCATCGGCGGCAGGGTGGCGATCACCGCGGCGGCGATGGCGCATTCGGTGTCCGGCCCGCCGGGATAGGGCACGGGCTCGGTCGACTTGGCCGGTTGCGCTGTGGCCGATTGCGTGAAAACGAGGGCGAGGGGCAGGGCCAGCGCTGACTGACGGATACGGAACATGATGATCCTCCGGCGCGCCCCGAAAGCGGTTTACGCCTTTCGTCCGTAACCGGACAATGCGGATTTTGTAGGCGAAGAAGGCCCCCACCACGGCGGCGCCGAGCCCACGCTCCACTTCGTGTTTGCGCGGTCCCCCGCCCCGCCCCGCGTAGCGGGGCGGTACAAGGTAAGAAGAACTGGGCCTATCTTCATCAGCCCCTCACTCTTATACCTCCCCACTTGTGGGGAGGGGGACCGCAAGCCCGTAGGGCGCAGCGGTGGTGGGGGCCTTTCTTTCCTTGCTGATAGCGTTGTCATTCACCCTTTACCTTTTGCCGAAGTCGGGCGACAAAGAGGCTCCGGGACGCGATAGAACGACCTGAAGGAGCGAGGGATGGGACGGATCAGGACAGCCGCCATGGCGGCGATAGCGACGGTGTGGCTGTGCGCGGGCGCAACGCCAAATCAAACCATGGCCCAGATGACGCCGCCGGCGCCGATCGCCCATATCGCGCCGGGCACCTATCCGTTTCAGGACGCCAGGCTCACCCCCGATCAGCGCATCGCCAACCTGCTGTCGCTGATGACCATCGACGAGAAGATCGACGCGCTCAGCACCAATTCCTCCGTCCCACGCCTCGGCGTCGCCAGTTTCGGCTCGTCGGAAGGCATTCACGGCGTCGTTCAGCGCGGCAATGCCAAGTGGCACTTCCCGGCGATCCCGACGACGCAGTTCCCGCAACCGCCCGGCATGGGCGAGACCTGGGACCCCGATATCGTCCGCCAGGCCGGCGGCGTCGAGGGCTTCGAGGGCCGCTACATCACCCAGACCCAGGCCGACTATCACCACCCGATGCTGATGCTGTGGGGACCGCAGGCCGATCTGATGCGCGATCCGCGCTGGGGCCGCTCCGAAGAGGTCTATGGCGAGGATCCCTTCCTCAACGGCACCATGGTGGCGGCCTTCGCGCGCGGCTTGCAGGGCGACGATCCGAAGGTGTGGCAGGCGGCCGCGCTGATGAAGCACTTTCTGGCCAATTCCAACGAAAACGGCCGCGGCTCGTCGTCGTCGGACTTCGATGAGCGGCTATTCTACGAATACTATTCGGTGCCGTTCCGCATGGGGTTCCAGGACGGCGGCGCGCGCGGGGTGATGGATTCCTATAACGCCTGGAACGGCACGCCGATGGCCGTCAATCCGGTGATCAATGATGTGGTCGTCGGCCAATGGGGCGCCGATGTCGTCTCGTCCGACGGCGGCGCGGTGACCAACCTGGTCAAGCTCTATCACCGCTATCCGACCCAGGAGGCGGCGGTCGTTGCCTGCATCAAGGCGGGCATCAATCAGTTCCTCGATGTCTATAAGGACGAGGCCCACGCCGCGATCAAGGACGGCACGCTCAACGAGGCCGATATCGACGCGGTGCTGAAGCGCAAGTTCCAGGTGACGATCAAGCTCGGCCTGCTCGATCCGCCGGACGCCAGCCCCTATGCCCATGTCGGCGAGGGGCCTGAGCCGTGGACGACCGACAAGGACCGCGCCGTGTCGGCGCGGATCGCGCTGGAATCGATCACCCTGCTGAAGAACGACCATTCCGCCCTGCCGCTCGACAAGACGAAGCTGAAATCGGTCGCCGTCGTCGGGCCGTTGGCCGACAGCGTCCATTGGGACTGGTACGGCGGCTATCCGCCCTACAAGACGACGCCGCTCGACGGCATCAAGGCGGCACTTGGGCCCGGCGTGACCGTGACCTATGCCGAAGGCGGCGACGCGGCGGTCGAAGCCGCTAAACGCTCGGATGCCGTCATCGTCGTCGTCGGCAATGACCCGACCTGCGGCCCCAACATGGCCAATGACTGGAATGACGCCGGCACCAAGCCGTGCGCCGATCCGGGCGATGGCCGCGAAGGGCGCGACCGCGAGACGCTCAACCTGGCGCAGGAAGGCCTGGTCAAGCAGGTCCTGGCCGTCAATCCGAAGACGGTGATGGTGCTGGTGTCGAGTTTCCCGTTCGCTATTCCCTGGTCGCAGGCGAATGTGCCGGCGATCCTGCATATGACGCACGCCTCGCAGGACGAGGGCTCGGCCTTGGCGAAGGTGATTTTCGGCGACTACAATCCGGGCGGCCATTTGACCGAGACCTGGCCGGTGTCGGAGGCGCAATTGCCGCCGATGATGGACTACAATATCCGCCATGGCCGGACCTACCTCTATGCCAAGGACAAGCCCTTGTATCCGTTCGGTTATGGGCTGAGCTATACGACGTTCAGCTATAGCCATCTGAAGACCTCGGCGCCGTCCGTGGCGAAGGATGGGACGGTGACGGTGTCGGTCGATGTCACCAATACCGGCAAGTGGACGGGCGACACGGTGGTGCAGCTTTACGTCCATCACGAGAAATCGGCGGTCGAGCGGCCTGACAAGGCTTTGGTTGGCTTCAAGCGGGTCGGGCTGAAACCGGGCGAGACGAAGCGGGTGGATATCGCGCTGAAGGCGTCGCAACTGGCCTATTGGGACACGGATAAGAAGGCTTTTGTGGTCGAGGCCGAGCCGGTCGAGGTGCTGATCGGGGACTCGTCGGCGGACATCAAGCTGAAGGGGACAGTGGCGGTGAGGTGAGGGGGCTTCATCCTCTACCGCAAGGCCCCCACCACCAAACTCGCATTCGCTCGTTCGGTCCCCCTCCCCGCGTGGCGGGGAGGTACGATTTTAAAGCAACTTCCTAGGACGGGGAAATTCTCTCTTCTTGTACCTCCCCGCCACGCGGGGAGGGGGACCGCGCGAACACGAAGTGGAGCGTGGTGGTGGTGGGCTTTCTTACCCCCCAATCAGCCTTGCAAAGCCGCCCTGGATCACCTTGATCAGGTGGGCATTGTACGCCCCGAAAACCTCATCAGCCGCCGTCACCCGTCCCAGCACCTGAGCGGTCGCGGCGAACGGCACCAGGGCCAGAGGCGCCGACACCGGCACCAGATGCGAGCCGGGTCCGGCCTGCAAGGTCGTCAGCAGTCCGTACATCTCGCCGCCGATCAGCGGCCGGCTGAGCACCGCCAGGCGAAACTGGCCGTCATCATTGGTGTGCAAATAGACGTGGCCCGACTTGTTGGGCACGGAGACGACGCCGCGCTGAGAAAACGGCGCGTCCTGGCGCTGGGCCTCGCGAAAGGCGAGACAGCCCTGGGCGGCGTCCCAGGCAATCTCGGTACGATAGGCGAAGATGGCGCCGGCGACTTCGAGCGACGGCCGCAAGGTCAGATAATCACCCTGCAGCCAGCGCACGGCGTCGGCCGTATAGGCGCCAAGCATCGCCGTGTTGGGCGGCTGCGGCGCAGCGACTTCCGCCGCGCGCAAGGTGACGCCCAGCGCCGTCTCCAGCCGTACCACGGTCGACAGCGTAAACGGCCGCGCCCCGTTCAGCGCCTTTTCCAGCGTCGACAGGCTGATGCGGGCGAGGTCGGCCAGGCCCTGACGCGACATCCGCCGCCGCGCCAGCTCTTCGCGCACCCGCACGGCCAGGGCGGCGCTGGCCTGCGCCGACAAATCCGTTGAACTTTCCGTCATGAGGCCCCCTCCCGCACGCAGCCGCACATTTGCGCACATTGGCGCGCACATCGTGACGGACGCCACGGCCGATCTTGGCCGATTCATACGCTAACGCTCAGATTGCACAAAACATATCTTCAAATCGTCAATCGCGGAGATGAGCGTGATCATGCCCACAGTTCACAGATGTTCGAGGGGGAATTGGACGAGGGGGAACTGGGGGAACTCCGCGACTGACCGCGCCCGCGGCGGCCGGGGCTTGTGGCCCCAGGTCTTGTGTCTTCAAGCCCTGGCCGTCGCGGGTGTTGCCTTGTATGCCGGCGCCGCCTCTGCCGCGCCCCATATCGAGGGCGGGAATTCGCGCGAATGCCGCGATACGCTGATTGTCGCCAATGCCCTGTTCTATTCGAAGGCGTTCGAGTTGGACGACGCCGTCACCCTGCCGAAAAATGCATCGGTCGAGATCGTCGCCCAGCGCGTGGCCGGCGACATATCGGGCGGGGGCGGCGTCGTGGCCGATCCTTCCGTGTTCAAGGCGACCGGGGACGATTATCGCCCCGGCGCCTGGCAGATCGACTCGACCGGCACTGTGCGTTGGGTCATCACGGACGAACCCAATGGCTGGCGCGGCGACGATTTCAGCCTCTATGCGCTCGATCCGCAAACACCTCAGGCCGCCTTTGCGCCGGACCGGGATCACCGCGACCCGCGCATGGTGTTGGACAATACCTGGGGCGCGCCGCCGCCCTTGATGCTGCGCGACCGGCGATCGGGCGTGGTGTGGGCGGTCAATACCGCGGCGGGGCAATGGTTTCCGGGCGCGTGGGATGTCTATACGGCTGCCAAGGACGGCGTCAAAAAGCGCTGCGGGATCGTGTTCGCACCGAAAGTGAAGGCCGCCGATGACCTGCTGCCGCCGCCGATGCGCACCCTGGCCGAAGATCTGCGCGCCACACAGGGCGACGGCCACGACGAAGGCACCTTACAGCCGACCGCCGCTTTGGAGGCGACGGCCGACATGGCCTGGGCCAATGCCGTGCTGCGGCCATGGGCGGTGACGACCAAGCCGTACAACACGCGCCGCGACATCGATCTGGCGCTGAAACACTGGTCGCATCATGCCGCCAGTTTTGCCGTGGTGTATCGCCGCCTTGTCGCGGACTATGCGCCGGCCGAGGCGGCCTTGACCGACCTCTACGTCACGCGTTTCGGTAAATCGCCGGAGGCGGCGAAGGTTTTGGCCGTGCGCAATCTCGACATCGTCTATCGCAGCTATTTCTGCTTCTCGCAGGCCGCCGTCCACCCGCCGGTTCAGGATCAGGCTGCTGGCGGGAACGGTTCGACGAAGACCTCGCCCGAGCGGCCGAAATAGGGCGCCTGGCGCGGCAATCTGGTGCCGGGCGGCGTGGCGTGTTAGGAGACGGGCCTTCAAACGACACATCGCGCTGTTCGAGCAAGGACATCCATGACCGGGGCCGACCGAAGCTTTCCGCTGGGCGCGTTTTTCGCGCATTTATGCGATGACGGGCGCTGCCTGCCGTTGCCCGTCAGCGATACCTTCTGGTCGGAAACGATCGAGACCCTGCCCGCCGGCCGGCTGATCAGCGTGCTCGACTCGCACGCCGACTGGTCCAGTTGGGAGATGCATCCGGCGGGCGATGAGTTCATTCAGCAAATCTCCGGTGTCATGACGCTCGTTTTCGAGGCCGGTAGCGGACTTTCGCCGATCCGCCTCGAACCCGGTCATTTCGCCATCGTGCCCACGGGCGCCTGGCACACGGCCGATATCGAACAGCCGGGTTCGGCGCTGTTCATCACCGCCGGCGAGGGCACGCAATCGCGGCCGAGATAGGCGCTTAGGCCGGCGGGAACGGCTCGATGAAGACCTCGCCCGAGCGGCCGAAATAGAGGGCCTGACGGCCGCGCAGCGTCACGAAATAGGCAAAACAACCCGCCGCGGCGATGTGGTCGCAAAAGCCTGAATAGTCGATCTGGCGTGTTTGCACGGCGGTCAAGGCCGTCTTGATGGCTTCGCCGGAAAAGCTGTCGGCGACCGTTTCGTGACGCAGGGCGCTCTTCGTGCGATGCGAGCCGCCGCCCGGCAAATAAAAGGTGCGCTCCGACCGGACGAGGTCGGCGTAGTACGACTCGACACCGGCCTCGGCCAGACGGCGCAGTACCTCGGGGAAGGGCATGGCGCCGGTGTCGGAGCCTTCGGTGACGGCGCGCGCGGCGGCGATGGCCTCGGCGGGCACGGTGATGATGGTGTTGCAATCGTCAAGCATGGGAAATCCTTTCGGTAAGGCATGAAGGGCCGTCCGCCGGATGGGGCGGTGACACAGGCCGGTGGTGAGGTCTCGGGCTAACTTAAGGGCACATCGCGCAGGCCGCGCCGTTCGACGATGCCGGTCAACAGCGCCCGCAACTGCTCGCGCTCGGGCGGGGAGAGATCGCCGAAAAACTCGGCGTCGTTCTGATCGGCCAACTCGGCCAGGTCGGGCACCAGGGCGCGGCCTTGGTCGGTCAGGCTGAGAATTTGCGCCCGCGCGTCGTCCGGATGGGCGCGTCGGGTGATCAGCCCCTTGTCGAGCAGGCGATCGGCCAGCTTGGTCACCGCGCCGCGCGTGACGTTCAGCCGCTCGGCGATGCGTGCCGGCAGGTCTTCGCCACGGTCGAACAGCTCGCGCATCACCACCCATTCGGCGACGGTGACGCCGCGCGCCTCGACCTTGCGCGCGAAGGCGTGGGAGACGTGGTTGGAGACGAAGCGCAGCCAGTAGCCGAGATGCGCGGTCAGAGGGGAGGTGGACATAATGACCTCATTTGTTGACTAGGAAACTAATTGCATTTTGTTTCCAAGTCAACAAAATTTTGACGCACGGCCGGAGACCTGAAAAGCTGAATTTGAAGCTATTTTCCCGGTGCCGGTGGCGCGGGCAGGACCGGTGGCTGCGGCGGAAACGGCTTCAGCGGCACGTCGCGGCCGGCATCGGCGTCGAAATAGGCGTTGGGCTTGACGTGCAAGGCGCCGTGGTTGAAGGCCAGGGTGAATTGTGACAGCAGCCCGGCGCCGATAATGCCATCGTGCGAGCCGTAAGATGTATCTTCGGCATCGGGATCGCCCATGGTGATCCGCACCGCATCGAAGCTGACCCCGCCCATGTCGAAAGCCCCGGCGCGCGCCACCCGCGTCTTTACCCGCTTGCCATTGGCGCCGACCGACACCGACTCCCGCGCGTCGCTGTAATGATCCCACAGTCCCGTCAGGGTGGCGAAGGTCGGTGAGATGAACAGGCGGCCTGCCGCACCGGTATCGACGAGGCAGGTCATCTTGCGGCCTTCGAGCACGACGTTGACATAGACCTTGCTGGCCCCGGCCGCTTCGCCATCGGCGTCGGCATTGTTGGTGATGGCATCGAGGCGGGTGAACCCCGTAAGGTCGATCGGCGCACCGTTGAGGTAGTAGCGGATGCAGCCGGCGGTGAAGTCGAGTTCGGTTGGTTTCGACGTCAGGAACGAGGCGGGCAGGGCGCCGTCGATGCCCGGCGAATGCACGTCGTAGACGCCGACGAACTCCATGCGCGGGATCAGGAACATGCCGCCGGCCAGGACTTCGCTGGCGCCGTAATAGGCGTTGCGCGACTCACCGCCCAAACTGTCCGTATTGGCGGCGCCGTGCTTTTCGAGTTTCAGTCCGCGGGCGACGCTGTCGCGGATGATCGGCAGGCCGGCCCCGGTGTCGACCAGGAAGTTGTACGGCCCGCCCGTGGCGAAGGTCAGGTCGAGCAGGGGGCGGCCCCACTTGTCGAAGGTTATCGGGACCTCGACGATGGTCTTGCGGCCGTCGGCCAGGACGTGGGCGGGAACAAGTCCGAGAGCGGCCGTCGCTGTGGCGGCGGACAGAAAAGCGCGGCGTGTCGGCATGAGATCCCCCCGGATATGACGTCGTGCGGCACACGTCAAAGTGGCCTTACCACTCAGTTCAACGCGTTTGCCGCGACCTGTCAAGCGGCGCCATCGCGGTTGCGCTATTGTCGGAGGATTGTGTTATCGCTATCAAAGGGCATCGGCGCAGAAGACGCCGGACGGACGATAGGGAGGTTTCATGTGCGTGGTTTCTGGGTTAACGGCGGCTCTGGCTCTTTTGGCGTTGCCTGCCATGGCGCAGACGCCAGCCCGCCATATCGTGCTCGACACGGCGCAGGCGACCCAGCCACTCGACCGCTTCTACGACCTCTCGGTCGGCTCCGACTATCCGGGCACGCTGATCCGCGACGACAGCCAGGCGCAGTTGAAGACCGCCGTCGATGAGCTCGGTTTCCGTTACATCCGCTTCCACGCCATCTTCCATGATGTGCTGAAAACCGTGCGCGTCGAGAACGGCCAGACGGTCTATGACTGGACGAAGATCGACCAGCTCTACGACGACCTCTTGGCGCGGCACATCAAGCCGTTCGTCGAGCTTGGTTTCACGCCGGAAGCGCTGAAGACCTCCGATAACGCGATCTTCTACTGGAAGGGCAATACCTCGCACCCCAGGCCCGATGGCTGGAAGGCGCTGATCGACGCCTTCGCCCGTCACATCGAGGCGCGTTACGGCAAGGCCGAGGTCGAAAGCTGGTATTTCGAGGTGTGGAACGAGCCCAACCTGTCGGGTTTTTGGGAAGGGGCCGATCAGAACGCCTATTTCGCGCTCTATGACCTAACCGCTGTGACCCTGAAGGGCGTCGATCCGGCCCTGCGCGTCGGCGGACCGTCAACGGCGGGGGCGGGCTGGGTGCCGGAATTCCTGGCCCATGTGGCCGAGAGCAAGGCACCGATCGACTTCGTCACCACCCATACCTATGGTGTCAATGGCGGCTTCCTCGACGAGGAGGGCAAGTCCGACACCAAGCTCGACCCGTCGCCGGACGCCATTATCGGCGACGTCAAAAAGGTCCGCGCCCAGATCGCGGTGTCGAAATTCCCGGCGCTGCCGCTCTATTTCACCGAATGGAGCACCAGCTATACGCCGCGCGACCTGGTCCACGACAGCTACGTCAGCGCGCCCTATATCCTGACCAAGCTGAAGTCGGTCGAGGGCAGCGTCCAGGGCATGAGCTACTGGACCTATTCCGACCTGTTCGAGGAGCCCGGTCCGCCGACCAAATCGTTCGAGGGCGGTTTCGGGCTGCTGAACCGCGACGGGATCAAAAAGCCGGCCTATTTCGCCTACAAGTATCTGCACGCGCTGTCGGGCAACGAAATCCCGTCGAGCGACGCTCAGGTGTGGGCGTCCGATGATCATGGCACCGTTCATGCGGTGGTGTGGGACTTTGAGCAGCCGAAACAGGCGACGAGCAACCGGCCCTTCTATTCGCGGCTGGTGCCCAATGCGGCGGCGGCCCCGGTCGAGATTGCCGTGACGCACCTCAAGCCCGGGCATTATGCCGTGACGGTGCATCGTGTCGGCTATCGCGCCAATGACGCCTATTCGGCCTATGTCGATCTCGGCGCGCCCAAAGACCTGACGCCGGCGCAGGTCGGGCAACTGAACGATCTGACGCGGGATAAGGCCGAAAGCGAGACTTCGGTCACGGTCGGCAAGTCGGGAGCGGCGAAGGTCGCGGTTCCCATGCACAGCAACGACGTCGTGCTGGTGACGGTGACGCCTGAGAAGTAGGTTTCGTCAGCAAGGCCCCCACCACCATTTCGCATGCTTACGCACGCTCATGGTCCCCCTCCCCACAAGTGGGGAGGTACAAGAAAAATAAGAGCTAAGCGCTCCAAAAGACAAGACGGGTTTTCTTACTTTGTACCGCCCCGCCACGCGGGGCGGGGGACCGCGCGAACACGAAGTGGAGCGGGGTGGTGGGGGCCTTATGATGCCAACACCAATCGCTGACCCCTCAATTCGCGATCAAACACAATATTACCGCTATCCCTGTTTTGCGAACGCCGTTATGGTCTGAGTTATGTTGGGGGATTGTTCATTCGGCCCGCATGACTTCTGAGCCTCGTCATGTTCGCCGCACGCGCGCCATGTTGCGCCGCCTGGAAGAGTGGGCGGACGGCATCGCCTTTCCCGGCGCGCCGTTCCGGCCGGATGCCGGTCATAATGGCCACAAGCCGCCGGTCGCGCAGGATCTGGTCGATCCGCCGCTGGTGACGCCGCAGACGCAACGCCGCTGTATCGAGCTGATGCTTGCGGCAGCGCAGCGATTGGCGCGGATCAAGCCCGAGGCGCTGGCCAAAACGCGCGTCGCCGCGGTTGTGCCGTTTCCCGCCCTGTTTCACAGCGCTGTCGATGTCTTTTTCGATGAGGCCTATTGGGGCGCGTTTACCGCGCGCAACACCGTCGATCAGAGGTGGCGGCGGCTCGAGCCCGGCAAGAGCCTGGCCCGGCAACTGGGTTTTGCCGTGCCGCCCGGCTTTCGCGAGCACGGCTATCACTGCGTCTATCGCGACGACACCTTCGAGCAGATGTACCTGCACGAGGATTGCTGGCTCTACAGTGAAATCCTGCCGGGGGACGGGGTGGGCTGAGGCTTTCGCTGGGCAGGGCTTGGCGCTATGCTGCCCGGGCGAGGGGGAAAACAGCATGACATATCAACGATCAGCCGTCCCGGTGACAGCCCGATGACGGCCGGAAATTGGCCGATACGGCGGCGGATAACCGGGGGCATGGTCGGGTTCGGCATAACCGGATTTATGTCGCGGTGCGTGGTCGAAATCACCTACTGGTTCGGTTCGGCGCAGGAAGCGCCGCGGCCGCAGTCGGGATTTATCTATCCCGTCACCGAGCATGGCCGCACCTTCTACGTCTCGGCGGCGGAGGCGTGGCTGCACGACGCCATCTTCTTTTTCTGGCTGATCTTCGTCATCGGCCTTTTGCTGTCACCGCGAGAGAAGGACCTCCGGCGCCCGAACCGCAAACGCATCTACGATCCGGATGGGCTGAGAACGCGCTGGGAGTGGATCGGTGCCGGGGCCGTCATCGCGGTCATGCTTCTGGTGCATCTGCTGGCAGGCCTGGTGACGCCGCACGGCGTGCCGCTGTAGCCGGTCGCTCTGTACTTACGGCTGGTTGAGGAGTTTCAGCAGGTCGATGTGCTCGACCGGCTTGCCGGGCTCGTGCTGGATGTCATCGAGATTGTGGATGCGCCATTGGCCCGCCACGCGGACGAAGCTGAAGGCGACGTCCATCGGAATATGATCGTTGCTGAAGCGCGCATGGACGGTTTGGCGGTCGCCGGCGGGTGCATCGTCGCTGATGCGCAGGTCCGAGAGGTCCCAGTCCTGGCCGTTGATAACCACGTCGAAGTCGAGGTTGCAGATGCCCTGGCTGCGGCGCATGCAGCTATTGTCGCGGTCGATCCCCTGACGCAGGGCCGCATCGGCGAAGCGGTGCACGCGGTCGATGGCGCTGCCGGTGTCGACTGCGTCTGTGGCGTGCGGATCGGCGAGGTAGGGTGCGTAAAGCCAGGCGACTATGTCATGCGGAGAAGCGCTTTTGGCCGGCGCCGGGAAGGTCTTTTTCGCAGCGGGTGCGGCGGTGGCCGTGCCCGCCATCAGGACATACGCGATAACAAGCGCCAGGCCGGTCTGTTTGATCATGATCTTCCCCCGGATTTTCAGAAACTGTAGCCGAGGATAGCCGCCTGTGCCACCGCCGGTCAAATTCGGCCTCAAGGCGTTGTGACTCGCCACTGTCACGCGCGCATGTCAGGGTGAGGGCAGTGGCGGAGGTCCGATGAGACAGTGGTGTTTGGCGGCTGCGGCCGCGGTGTTGGTGGCGTCCCCCGCTTTGGCGGAACCGGCCGCGTCCGTGACCTCGACCGAAGAGGCGCTGGCCATCTATCACGGTCCGGAAAGTCCCGAACGCACCCTGTTCATGACCGAGGTGCTGGAGGAATATAACGGCGAATACTGGGCGTCGGACTACAACGCCATGTATTTCAATCCGCCGATCTTTTGCCCGCCGCACGGCCTGAAACTGACCGCCGACCAGGTGCTGGGCGATGTCGACCACTACATGGAAGACCATCCCGACTGGGCCAAGGCCAAGATCGGCTATACCGTCATCCTGACTATGCGCGCGCTTTATCCCTGCGCGGCCGGCGGGCACTAACCGCCTTACGATATTCGGATGCCTCGCCGCCCGATGCCTATCGCATGCTTAGGCGGCCGGTGGTTTTCTCCGCGCACCGCGCACGGGCGCGGCCGGATGAAGGAGACACCCCATGGCCGGACAATTGAACAATCTGAAGGTCGCCGTATTGGCCACCGACGGTTTCGAACAGAGTGAACTGGAAAAGCCGCGCGCGGCGCTGGATGCGGCCGGTGCCAAGACGACGGTGGTGTCGCTCAAAGCCGGCGAGATCAAGGGCTGGGAAAAGGCCGACTGGGGCCAGCCGGTGGCGGTCGATCTGATCGTCGCTGACGCCAAGCCCGCGGATTTCGATGCCCTGCTGTTGCCTGGCGGTGTGATGAACCCGGACAAGCTTCGGCTGGATGACAAAGCGATTGCCTTCATCAGGGCGTTCAACGACGCGGGCAAGCCGATCGCCGCGATTTGCCATGGGCCGTGGACGCTGATCAATGCCGGCGCGGTCAAGGGGCGGAAAATGACGTCGTGGCCGTCGCTGCGGGTCGATTTGACAAATGCCGGGGCGACCTGGGTCGACGAGGTTTGTGTGGTTGACGGCAATCTCGTTACCAGCCGCAAGCCGGATGATATCCCGGCGTTCAATCAGGGCATGATCGAGCTGTTTGCGCAAAAGGCGCATGTCGGGGTTTAGGGAAGTAGGTAAGGCCCCCACCACCCCGCTCCACTTCGTGTTCGCGCGGTCCCCCTCCCCACGTGGTGGGGAGGTGCAAAGGAAAGAAAGGATATTCTTATTCTTGTACCTCCCCGCCACGCGGGGAGGGGGACCGAACGAGCGACAGCGAGTTTGGTGGTGGGGGGCTAGCTAGCGGTGGGGTTGCCCCAAAGACTTGCGAATTACCGCTGCCCAATCCGGCGCGGCAGGTGCGTGACGCTGGTCGAGGTCATCACCGCCATTGCCGGGCCTTGCAGCAGGGCCGGCACGTCTTCGGCCGTCACCGCGCGGCTGAACAGGAAGCCCTGGATGCCCGGACAGTTTTCGCCGCGCAGATGTTCGAGCTGTTCCATCGTCTCGACGCCCTCGGCGATACAGTCGAGGCCCAGTTGCCGCGCCAGGTCGAGGATCGAATGGACGATGGCCGCGGTCTGCTGGTCCTCGACCAGGTCGCGGATGAAGGAGCGGTCGATCTTGATGCGGTCGAGCGGAAAACGCTTGAGATAGCTCAGCGACGACCAGCCGGTGCCGAAATCGTCGAGCGACAACCGCACACCGAGCGCCTTGAGCTCATGCATGATGCGCAAGGTGGTGTCGGTGTCGTCGAGCGTCAGGCTTTCGGTCAGCTCCAGCTCCAGCCACTGCGGATCCAGCCCTGAGGCGTCGAGCGCCTCGCGCACGCAGCGCACGATGTCGCCGCGATAGAATTGCTGGGCGGACAGGTTGACGCCGATGCGTACCGGCGGCAGGCCCTGCGCCTGCCAGGCGGCGTTTTGCGCACAGGCGGTGTTGAGCACCCAGCGGCCGACTTCGACCATGCAGCCGTGCTCTTCGAGCAGCGGGATGAACAGGTTGGGCGCCACCAGGCCTTCGGTCGGATGATGCCAGCGCAGCAGCGCCTCGAAGCCGGTCACCGCCGGCGGATCGATCGCCACCTGGGGCTGATAGTGCAGGACGAATTCACCGCGTTCGCAGGCGCCGTGCAGGTCGTTCGACAGGGTGTGCCAGCGCTCGGCGGCCATGGAGAGGTCGCGCGAAAACAGGCGGTACTGGCCGCGGCCCTTCTTCTTGGCCTGGTACATGGCGGTGTCGGCGGCCTGCAGCAGCGCCGCCGGGCCGTCGCCGTCGTGCGGAAACAGCGCGATGCCGATCGATGAGCCGATGTGCAGGTCGTGGGCGCCGATGCGCACCGTCGGGCGAAAGGCTTCGAGAATACGGCCGGCCAGGGCTTCGGCATCGGCGGCGCCGGTGACGGCGGCCGCGACGACGAATTCGTCGCCGCCGAGCCGGGCCGGGGTATCACAGTCGCGCAGCACGGCGCGCAGGCGCGTAGCGACTTCTTCCAGCAGGGCATCGCCGACCATGTGGCCGAGGCTATCGTTGACGTGCTTGAAATGGTCGAGATCGAGCAGCAACAGCGCCACTTCTTCTTCATCGCGGCGGGCCTGGGCGATGGCGTGACCCAGCCGGTCCATCAGCAGGGCGCGATTGGGCAGGCCGGTCAGGGCATCGTGCAGCGCCAGGTGGCGCAGCGAGGTTTCGGCGGCCTGACGCGCGGCGACCTCAGCCTCCAGGTGCGATTTCTGGGCATAAAGCTCCTGCTGTGCCCGGCGCAGCGCCAGGTGGGTGCGTACGCGCGCCAGCAGTTCCTCGACCTGGAACGGCTTGGCGACATAGTCGACGCCGCCTGAGGTAAAGCCCGCCACCTTGGCGTCGACGTCGGTCAGCGCCGTCATGAAGATGACCGGGATGTCGCGCGTGGCATCGTCGGCCTTGAGGCGGCGGCAGGTCTCGAAACCGTCGATGTCGGGCATCATGACGTCGAGCAGGATCAGGTCGGGATGGGCGAAGCGCACGCGCTCCAGGGCCTCATTGCCGCCCAGCGCGACCAGGACTTCGAAGCCGTGCAGTTCGAGGTGGTCGACCAGGACGCCCAGATTGACCGGGTTGTCGTCGACGACCAGCACGGTGGGCTGGCGTTCACTCGCGGTACTCATACGCTTACGCCGCGGTCCTTTCTTGAGCGTGCTGCTCGATCAGGCGCAGCACGGCCGGGGACTGATAGGCGGCGGCCAGCGCGTCGAGGCGCTCGGCAAAGCCGTGATACTGGGGACCCAAGGCCCGGATGGCCGGAATTTCCTTGCGGATGGCGCGCAGATTGCCGGCGCGCGCCAGGTCGAGCAGGCGGGCCAGCGTCTCGCTGTCGGGGGCGAGGTTTTCAGCGAGCTCGGTGGTGTCGGTGACGGCGGCCAATTCGGGCGCGGGCAGGGCGGGGGCGGCTTCGGCGACCGGCGTGAACGGCACGTTGACGGTAAAACACGAGCCCTGGCCCGGCTGGCTGTCAACCGTGATGGCGCCGCCCATCATACGCACGATCTCATGCGTGATGGCGAGGCCAAGGCCGGTGCCGGAGGAGCGGTCGATGGCGTTGCCGGCCTGCTCGAACGGGCGGAAGATGCGGCCGATCTGGTCCGGCGCGATGCCGACGCCGCTGTCATGGACGGCAAAGCAAAGGTGGACGTGGGCATCATCGCGCGCGGCGCAGGCGACGTCCAAGCGGATCGTGCCGGAGGTGGTGAACTTGATGGCGTTGCCCAGTAGGTTGATCAGCACCTGGCGCAAGCGCTTGGCGTCGCCGGTGACGCTTTGCGGCACGTCGGGCGCGATGGCGACGTGAAAGGTCAGGCCCTTTTCCTCGGCGCGCAGACGCACCATGGCGGCGACCGTCTCGACGCAGGCGCGCAGGTCGAAGGCGCCCGGCAGCAGTTCCAACTTGCCGGCCTCGACCTTGGCGATGTCGAGGATGTCGGTAATCATGGTCAGCAGGTGGTCGCCGCTCGACTGGATGGTGGTCACCGCCGTGCGCTGGCCCTCGTCGAGATTGCCGGTCTTCAGCAGTTGCGCGTAGCCCAGGATGGCGTTCAACGGCGTGCGCAGTTCGTGGCTCATATTGGCCAGGAATTGCGACTTGGCGGCGGACGCGGCTTCGGCGGCGGCGCGCGCCCGGCCCAGCACCTCGGCCTCTTCGGCGTCGCGGCGGCGGCGGGCCTCATAGGCGTGACGCATGCCGCGGAAACGGTAGATGAGGAAGCCGGCGGTCAGGACCAGCCAGGCGCCGAGAATGATCAGGTACCACTGCTCGGTCGACAGATAGGCGCCCTTGAAGCCGATGCTCTGGACCTCGGCGTCGAAGCGGCCGGCGGGGGTCAGGTTACCCGAGACGAACTCGATCGAAATGACGTTGTCGAGGATGGCGTGGGCGTCGTCGGGATTGAGATTGTGGGCGGCGATCCACCACTGTTCGGGATCGAGCTGATCGCGCGTCAGGTGGATGTCGTTGAGGCCTTGCGCGACACCGAATTCAGCGGTGATCGGCATGGTGTCGTCCTTGACGCGATCGCGCAGGGACGCCGGCGGGCGGACCTTGACCACCAGGCGCATATGGTCGCCGACGCCGTGATAGTTCAGGCGGATATGGATGTCGCGGTATTTGGAAAAGTCCGCGCCCACGCCCTTATTGGCGGTGTCGAGCTTCAGCGCATAGCCGCAATAGGGATATTTGATTACTGGCTTCAAGCCGCACGCCCAGGCCAGGGCCCGCGCGGGTTCCGTGTGCACCCACGAGGTGCCGCCGGTATTGCTGTCGGTATAGCTGTAGGTCAGGTACTGGCCGGAATGCGGCGTCAGCACGATTTCCTTGGTGGTCACCGCCGATTGGCCGAGCACGGCGGCGAAGGTCAGGGCGATCAGCAGGAACAAAGCCGCCTCGACCTTGAGGTTGCTGAAGTTCAGCCAGCCGCGGCCGCGCTTCGGCGCCGGGCCGGACAGGGGAGCGGATGTCGGGGAGATGCCGGTGGTGACCGGCGAGGACGGACGCGTGGACAAACCCTGGGACACTCTGTTCTCATACGCAACAGCGGCTTTGCAAAGGGTCTCCGCCGCCACCGGAAGACTTGCGAACAGAAGTACACGAAAATGCTTAGCAAGCCGTTTGCGGGCGGAAAGAAAGGCGCTTGCCGGGCGATGCAAGGCCTGCGACAGTGTCCATGATCCGAGGGGGACCGTCATGAACATAATACCGCAAACCGTGTTGGCATTGGGCCTTCTGTTGGCGCCGCTGTCCGTTCAGGCGCAGGATCAGGCGCCCGCCGCTGCGCCCGCTGTTGCTCCGGCCGACGCCGAGGCGAAATACCAGGCGCTGCTCGCCGCCGCCAAGGCAGGGACAGGCCCAGTCGATTGGAAGGCGCTGCGCTATGCCGACGCCGACCGGCCGAGCTACGTGCCGGATGCGCCCGACCCGAACCGCGTCGCCATGATCAAGGCGACTGACCGGCGTGACTGGCTAGCCATGCTCGACCTGGCGCAAAAGGTGATTGACAAGAACTATCTTGACGCCCGTGCGCATGAGACGGCCGCGGCCGCCAACGAAGCGCTCGGCCATGCCGATGCGGCCAAGCATGAGCTCGACATCGCTATCGGCCTGTTCAGCTCCATGCGCACGGGCAGCGGCTTGTTGGAAGGTTTGTCGTATGACACGGCCTATGCGGTGATCGCGGTGCGCGAGGAATACGACGTGCTCAATATGAGGCATCGTATCATGCAGCGGCAGCGCCTCGATATGCATGGCGGCCACACCTATGATGTCCTCGATGTCACGGACGAGGCCGGGCAGTCTCCGGAAACCTACTACTTTCAGATCGACCGTGTCTGGGCGGCGGAAACCCGCATGTTCACGCCGCATTGAGCGCAGCCTAGAACTTCACCCCGAGATTGAACTCTACGCTGGTCGCGCCCGAGCGCGTGACCGGTGCCGGCCGCAGTGTGCGCACCGCGTCGACGGTGAAGGTCGTGTGCTTACTCAGCGGCAAGGTCACCCCGGCGCCGAACGAGGCCAGGGTGCGGCTGATGTGCGTGGCAATGTCGCGGCCGGCGCCGATATCGGCCAGGATAAAAGGCGCCGGTCCTCTCGCCACTTTCAATGACACTTCGTTGCGCCAGATCAGCGCGTCGTCGCAGCTGAAATCGGCCATGTAGTAGCCGCGCACATAGTCGTGGCCGCCGAGGATCATCTGGTCCCAATAGGGCAGGGGCGAAGTCGCCGCCATGGCGGTGATCAGGCTGTGCCATTGCAGGGTTTTACCGACATCGGACGTGCGGTCCCAGGTGGCGTAGAGATAGCCATAGCGCGCCGAGGCCATGCGCCCGCCGCTATAGGCCGCGACGTGGGCATTGCTGTTGCCGGGGTCGACGCCGCCGGGCGACAGGCGCAGTGAGATATCGAAATCGCTCTGATAGGCCGCCGCCTGATCGTTGCGGTGATAGCCGGCGAACAACTCGTCAAACGCCGCGGCGGTGTTGGAAAGGACCGGTCCCCCCTGAGTGTGGAAGACACGCTCGTGGCGGAAATCGACCCCGGCGCGGATATCGCTTTCGCCGTGTCCCCCTGACGGCGCCGTCAGCAGGTAGCGATAGTCCGCCGTGCCGTCGACCTCGGAGACCCAGTAAACATCGGGCAGAAAGCGGAAGGTTTGGCCACCGACATCGACGCTGGCCTCCAGCGTGCCACGCGTGCCGGTGGGCTTGGTCCAGGTCAGATAGGCGTCGGCGATCCTCGGGTGCGGATTGGCGCGGGTGAAGAAGTCCGGGGCGGCGGTCAGTTGCAGGGCCGTGACGCTGTCGGCGCCCAAAAGCCCGCCGACGGTGGCCGTGGCGGTCAGGCGGCGCCAGCTTTCGTGCGGTCCGCCGGCGTATTTGTCGGCGGCGGTGAACGACCATGGCGGTGTCTCGGTAACGGCGACGGTGGTGTCGCTGGTGGGGCTGACGGTGACGGCGACCTGGCGGTAAGGATAGCGGTTGAGGCTGTCGAGTTTCAGATCGAGGGTCGGCTGGTCGAGCACCGCGCCGGAGGTGAGGCCGAGGCGTTTGGCGACATAGGCAGCCTCGCGCGGGCTGGCGCCCGTTGTCGTCACATGGCCGATCCTGACGCGCTTGGTGGTGAGATTGAGCGTGCCCGGTGCGGCGTCCGGCGCCGGCGTCCAGGCGGCGGTGACCGTGTGCTGGCCGTCGCTGAGGCGGCGGCCGATGGCGGCTTCGACGCGGTGAATGAGGTCAGGCGTCAGCGGTTGGCCGATAAACGGCGCGAGACCGAGATCGAGCTTCGGCGCCGCGCCATCGATGGTGATCGCGCGCAGCCGGGTTTTGGGCGAAACGGTGGTGGTTATGCGTGGCGGTGGAACGGGCGAACGCCGATGCTCGATGGCCTGTGCCCCGGCGCTGGCTGAAGCTATCGCGCCCAGCACCCCCACGGCCGACGCCGCCCCCCATCGTGCCCGCCCGTTCACCCCCGCGACTCCGTTTTTGGTGACAGCCCCGGACGCCCGCCGGTCACCGGCCGCGAGCGGGACGATCTTACCGCAATATCACAGGTCCGTGAGGGAACATTTTTGACGGGAAGAAGAAAGGCCCCCACCACCACTTCGCCTAAAGGCTCGTGGTCCCCCTCCCCGCGTAGCGGGGAGGTACAAGGAAAGACGTGCCCGGCTTCTTGTGGAGATAATCCTAAAATCGTACCTCCCCGCTACGCGGGGAGGGGGACCGCGAGGGAGCGGAGCGACCGAAGTGGTGGTGGGGGCCTTACTTTGAGTCGTTGATTGGCCGACCTAACGCCGGCGGACGCCGAGCTTCCACACCAGGGCGAGGAAGGCGCCCTTGACGAAGGGCAGCAGGATCAGGGTCAGGGCGATGATACCGACGAGCAGCGACGGCAGCACGATCTGAACCGGATAGGTGTAAAACACGTTGAGCAGCAGGGCAGGCGCGATCACCAGGTGGCCGACCAGCAGGATGGTGACGTAGGCCGGGCCGTCATCGGCGGGATAGGCCGACAAGGGCTCCTGACAGTTGGCGCACAGGTCGACGACCTTGACGTAGCCGCGAAAGCACGAGGCCTGGCCGCAATTGGGGCATTTGCGGCGGATACCGCGGCCCAGCGCCGTCCCCATCGGCACGTCTTCCCTCGCCATCAAGCCACTCCCTGAACCGTCTTTGGGACCATTTGACGCGGCGCGCGCCCTTTGTCACGGGATATTATGTCGCAGGGGCCGCGGGTCAACGCGAGGGCGGTGAACTCGACGACGAAGACGCCGCGCCGGGGTGCACCGGCACGTACGGATTGTCGCACGACGACGTTGTTCGGTCGGCCGACGGCACCGGCGAGGCCGGGTGCTGTGGCTTGGTGCAACCGCTGTCGGAAGATGTCGCTGCCGAGGATGCGGCGCTGGCGATGGCGCCGACCGTGCCCGAGCCCGGACGTGGCGTCGGGCAGACGCCGGACGGCGTGTCGACGGAGCAGCCCGAATCGCTGCTCCCGGAATCACTACTTGAAGACATCGCATTGTTTTGCGGGATATGCGCGCGCGGCTGGATCTGGGCGTCGCTGAGCAAGGGCACAGCCGCCGTCACGGCAGTTATGGCAACAATAAGCGCACAGGAAAAGCGTCTGGACATGGGGACCTCACAGGCAAGCCCCCGCCCGGCAAGTCCCGTAAACATAAACCCTTGACGGCAAATTCCTCACCTTTTCGTGACGCCCGGCGATAAATATATGATCAGCGCTGGCGCTACCTTAGGTCCTCTTTGCGTACGCATTGGTGGCAAAGCGTGACAAAAGCGCATAGGGTGTCCGCGGGGCGGCCCTGAAACCTCGGGCCCGCAATGTTCAGCGTCTTTCAAGACTACAGTTTCGAGACCTTTGTCGATGAAACCGAGACGCTGCAAACGGATGCAGCGCTGTTCTCGGCGCTTGACCGTGCCACCGGCCGATTGGGGTTCGAACGCGTCATCTTTTCGGTCTTTGCCGACCCGGTCTTGCCGGCCTATGTCCACCATATCGGCGTGCACCGGCACAATCTCGACCAGTGGGACGCCTTTTACGCCCAGAAGAACCATGCGCGCATCGACCCGGTCGCCCAGGCCCTGAGGACGGGCGCCGGCGCCTTTGCTTGGGAAGGCATGACCGCCTGGCGCCACCTGAGCCGGGCGCAGGTCGACTTCCTGCACGGCATGAAGGATATCGGCGTGCATCATGGCGTCGCTGTTCCGCTCGGCAACCGCACCGCGGTGCTCGGCGTATCGACCGCGGACGCGCAGAGCCATCCGCGGGTGAACCTGCCCTTGCTGAGCGCCATCGGCACGCAGTTTTATCGCAGCTTCAGGCGGTTGAACGGCACGACGCCCGTCGGTTCCGGTGACATGCAGCCGCTGACGCCGACCGAGCGCGAGATCCTGTGCTGGTTGCGCGACGGCCGCACCGACGAAGATATCGGCCGGGCGCTGTCGATCAGCACCAGCACGGTCGACAGCCATCTGCGCAACATCTTCCGCAAGCTGAAGGCATCGAACCGGCTGACCGCGGTGCTCAACGGCATCCGCGCGGGCTATGTTTCGCTGTAGCGGGGGCCTCTGGGCAACGATACCTCATGCGTTTGCCCGATTGGCGCGTTGGGCGAACGATGGTTTATCGGCGCCCTTGTTTGGGGCGTAACCTGTATCCTGGAGTATCACCATGACCCACGCGGCGGCGGCCGAGTTCACCCTGTCAACGATTTTCAAAGAGCTAGAGAGTCTTCAGGCCCAGGCGCTGGAGGCTGGCGAGACGGAGCTGGCGGCGGATTTGAACGTGGCTCTGGCGGCGGCGCTGTTCCGCCATCTCGATGCCGTGGCCGGCGAAAAGCGCGACCCCGGCGACGTCCGAGCGGCCTAGGCGGCCGGCTTCAGCGCCCGGCCGGTGATCAGGCCACAGCCGGACAGCACGACCAGCCCGGGGATGGCCGACATCAGCGCGGATATCCAGATGACTTCGGGCCTTGCGCCGTGCATGTGCGCAAAGGTCAGACACAGATTGATCAGGGATACGGCGATCGCCAGGCCACCTGCTATCGCGACCAGACGCGCGTGTTTCAGCAGCAGGCCGAGTGCCATGGCGAGGTAGAGCGGAACCGTCGCCAGGAACAGCCACGTCGCCAGGTGGACGGGCCTGTCTAGGCGCATCTCGGCGGCGACACCCCCACCGGCGCTCCAGGTGACCAATCCCGAATAGGCCAGGGCGCCGAGGATGAACAGGACGCGGCCACCGATGCGGGCGACGCGGCTTTTGGCGGCGAACAGCACGCTCAGCCCGGCGGCAATCAGCCCGATCATCGCCCCGCTGACGAGGATGGCGCTTGTGGCGATATTGGTCGCGGTCTTGGCGTCGAGCGAGTGGCCCTGAACGTAACGGTTCATGTTGATGAGGATGGCCAGCAACGAAAGCCCCATGAGGACGACGAAACTGCCGCCGACGGCGCGCAAAAGGTCGCCGGAGACGACGAGATCGCCGGCGCGTTCGCCCATCGCCGTCGTCACGCAGCCGAGCGCCCAGCCCATGCGGTCGCGGCCGGTGGCTTCGGCCTCGGCGGCCATGGCTTCCATCCAGGGGCGGCGGTGCTTCGGCGCGATGGTCAGGGCCAGGCGGAAGAGGGCGCGGCTTAGGGCGTGGCTCATGTGCGGGCTTCCTTGGGTGCGGTTGACGGGGCGGCTTCGGTCTCGGGGCGTTGCTTCACCGCCAGGGCCAGGCCGGATTCGGTCAGGCGATAGGCGTGGCGCGCCGGTCGGCCGGGTTGCAACGGCGCCCGCCACTGCGCTTCGAGCAAGCCCTGATCGGCCAGACGGATGAGCAGCGGATAAAGCGTGCCGGACTTCAGCCCGGTTTCACGCGACAGGTCATAGCCGTGACGCCAGGCGTGGGGCTGGGCGGCGAGGGCGGAAAGGACGGCGCGAGTCTGGCGCGAGGCATTGGGAGAGCGAGGCATGGGGTGAGGAGATCATATGTAGAGTTTTGCGTCAATATAAAATCTACATATGTTGCTTTATAGGACAAAAGGACGGGCGCACCGCCGGACGGCCCCGATGGGCCTTCTCGCATCGGGCGAAACGGGGCTGGGGTTTGTGCGCCTTTGGGAAAGGGGCTTCCTTTTACATCACGGCCGTGAGAGGCTTCGCATAACAGTAGTCTCGAAAACCCCTCCACCGTCCGGTTTCAGCCGCCGCCATAGCCTGCTCGAATTGTCTATGCGTCCTGATCAAGTCGTTATTTTCAGCGATACATCCGCCATGGCCGGCGGCGCCGAAGCCATGGCCCTGCTGTCGGTCACCCTGATGGCGGACGCCGGGATTCCGGTCGTCTACATCGCCGGCGACCGCGCCGACAAATGCCCGATAAGCCATCCCGGCGTCGAGATCATCGGCCTGGGCGGGGCGGCGCTGTTGCAGCGTCATCCGCTGCGGGCCGCCGTCGACGGGCTGCACAATGGCGCGGTCAAACGCTTCGTGCAGCGCTTCATCGCCGAACGCGATACGCCGCGCACCGTCTATCACGTCCACAACTGGTCGCAAATCCTGTCGCCGTCGCTGTTTTCGGCGTTGCGGCCGGTCGCCGACCGCCTGTTCATGTCGGCGCACGATTTTGCCCTGGCCTGTCCCAATCTCAGCTATTCGAATTTCCAGAAGGAAGGGGCCGTCTGTCCCCTGACGCCGCTGAGCGTGGCGTGCATCGCCACCCACTGCGACCGCCGGTCCTATGGTCACAAGCTGTGGCGCGTGGTGCGATCGGCGGTGCTGCGCACGGGCCTCGATTTCACGCGCAGCCGGCCGCTGGTCGGCATCATCCATCCGGCGATGAGCGAATGGTACGAACGCGGCGGTATTCCGAAGGATCGCATCCGCATCGTGCGCAACCCGGTCAAACCGTTCCGCGCCGAACGCGTGACCGCGGAAAAGAACGAGGACGTCTTTTTCATCGGCCGCCTGGCGTTCGAAAAAGGGCCGGACCTGGCCGCTGAAGCGGCGCGGATGGCCGGGCGGCGGTTGCGCGTCATCGGCGACGGCGACATGCGCGCCACGATGCAGGCGCAATATCCGGAGGCCGTGTTCGAGGGCTGGAAAAGCCACGCTGAAATCGGCGAACTGCTGAAGGACGCGCGCGCTGTGATCGTGCCCAGTCGCCTGCCGGAAACCTTTACGCTGGTGGCGCACGAGGCGTTTCGCAGCGGCATCCCGGTGATTGCTTTTTCCGACGTCGACGGCGTCGAAATGGCGGAGCTGGGCGGGGCCATCGTCGTGCCGCCGCGTCAGGCGTCGACCCTGGCCGACGCGCTACGCACGCTCGATGACGATGCGCGTGTCGAGCGTATCAGTCGTATCGCGTTTCAGGAGGGTTGGCGGTTTTCGAATACCGACGTGACGTGGCGCGATACCTTGCTGGAATGTTATGCCGAGCTTTTGCTGCAGACGGCGACGGCCCGGGTGGAGCAGTCGGCGCGCGTTACCCAGATACCGGATGAGGGGGCCCGGGCCAGCGCCGAATAGGTGGCCGGCGCGTGCCCTTACAATCACTGGACGGATGGCGATTTCGGCGTACATTCGAGCCGCCGCCGAAACAGGCGGGCGATCAGGGGGGACACCATGAAGACGATCTACGCTTTGGCCCTGGCGGCCGCGATGATGGCCCAGATGCTGACGTACGGCGCGGTTATGGCCGATCCGGCGGCGCCGGCAAAAGCCGACGGCCCGGCCGATCCGGCGCGCATGGACGCGATCATCCAGGCCTATGTTACCAGCCATCAGTTCATGGGCGCCGTCCTGGTCACCAAGCACGGTCAGGTCGTGCTCGACAAGGCGTACGGCTATGCCGACGTCGAATGGCAGGTGCCGAACACGACCGACACCAAGTTCCGCATCGGCTCGATGACCAAGCAGTTCACGGCGGCGGCGATCCTGCTGCTGGAGGAACGCGGCAAGCTGAAGACCAGCGACCTGATCAAGACCTATCTGCCTGACGCGCCGGCAAGCTGGGACACGATCACCATCAACAACCTTCTGACCCATACGTCAGGCGTGCCCAACTATACCAGCCAGCCGGGCTTCGAGACGATGATGCGCCAACCGTCAAAGCCCGCCGACATTATCGGTCTGTTCCGCGACAAGCCGCTCGATTTCGCGCCCGACAGCCAGTTCGCCTACAGCAATTCCAACTATTATTTGCTGGGCCTGATCGTCGAAAAGGCCAGCGGCCAGTCCTATGCCGAGTTCATCCGGGCCAATCTGCTCGATCCGCTGGGGTTGAAGGATACAGGTTATGACAGCTCGACCGACATATTGCCGCACCGGGCGCGGGGCTATGCGCTGGGGTCGAAGGGGTTGGTGAACGCGCAATTCGTCGACATGAGCACGCCGTTTGCCGCCGGGGCCCTCTATTCGACGACGCACGATTTGCTGACCTGGGAAAAGGCGCTATTCGGCGGCAAGGTGGTGTCTGCGGCTTCGTTGAAGAAGATGACGACGCCGTACAAGGATGGCTATGGCTACGGGCTGTCGATGAATCCGGAGGACGGGCGCAAGGCCATCGAGCATAATGGCGCGATCAACGGCTTCAATTCGGACATGGCGTGGTTCCCGGACGACGACGTCAATATCATCGTGCTGGACAATATCGCCGGCCCGACGGCGACGGTATTGCAGGGCAAGCTGCTGCAGCTGGTCCATGGGGAGGCGGTGGTGCTGCCGACGGAGCGTAAGGAGGTCCATGTCAGCCATGACGTGCTGCAGAGCTATGTCGGGACCTATGAGTTGACGCCGAATTTCAGCATTACCTTCACGCTGGAGGGGGATCAGCTGATGACCCAGGCGACGGGGCAGGGGAAGTTCCCGGTCTTTGCCGAGTCCGACACGCGGTTTTTCACCAAGGTGGTCGATGCCGAGGTTGAGTTCGTCAAGGATGCCAACGGCAAGGTGACGGGGATGGTGCTGCATCAGAATGGGCGGGATATTCGGGGGGTGCGGAAATAGCGCTGTCGCCTCTGTGGGGTTTGGGGCCTGAGGCCCCAAGCCTTCCTTATTTCCTTCCCGACCACCGCCCTTTAGGGGCGGATGGGCGGGAAGGAAGTTAGAAAAGATGTGGGGTCACGGACCCCACACCCCGACGAGGGCGCCGGCGCTATACCGCCAAATCCCAAAACTCCCGCCGATGCCGGAAATGGCTCCGCAACCCCGCCACATACTCTGCGTGGCTCTCAAACCCGCCGAAATCCTCGACCTGCGCCGCCAGATGCTCGGCCTCCGACAAATGCTCCGCCGCCCGGCCATAGTCCCGCGACCGCGACTGCATCAAAATGGCGTCGATCAGCTTGCGCAACAGGACCATCGCCGCCAACGGATACCGTGGCCCCAACTTCGCCGCCGCCAGCAAAAACAGATCGTCATCGGCCGTCAATCGCGTCGAGTGCTCAACCACCAGGGCCGCGGCCCGTTCCAGCGCCGGCCAGCGCACCAGAAAATCCAGCGCCCGATCCGCATCCCCGCTTTGCCAGGCGAAATCGAGCGCCGCCTCCTCGGCCTCGATATCGTCGAAGTCGGGCAGGCGCTTCAGATAGGCCCGCAACAGACCGGCATCGAGCGTACGGTGAAACCCCGCCAGCCGGCACGCCTGCGCCTCGTCCGCCCGGTCGAGCCGGTCCAGCGCCTCGGCCCTCAACCCCAGCAACTCCGCCGCCGGCTGCCCGCGCACCCCATCGATCGCGCTCAATGCCGCCTCGAACCGGCCGGCATCGATCAGGCGCCGGGCGATCGCCGCCACACTGCCCGCATCGCTGCGCTTGGATTGCAAGGCGATATAGGCGTCGACGTCGCCCCTGGCGTCGGCGATGTCGAGCAAGGCGCGCTGCACGATATCGGTCCGCGCCCGCCGGGCGACCAGGTCGCGCTCCAGCCGCCGGCCGCGCCGCCAGCGCGACGTCTTGCGCACCCGCAGCGCCGGTTTTTCAGCCTTGGCGCCCGCCTCGGTCAGCAAATGGCGCAGGGCATCGAGACCGGCTGGACCGAGCGCCGAAGCCAGCTCCGGGATCACCCCGTCGGCCTGACCATAGCCATTGCCCAACACCGCGCGGCCGAGATCGGCGACCAGCCGCTCCGGCAACGGCTGCGCCCGTTCGACCAGCGCCGCCAAACCGCGCGCCGCCTCGCGAAAAATGTCCAGAACGGCGCCCGACGTATCGCTGGTGCGCTCAAGCAGCCCGTCGGCCAGGTCGAGAAACGCCCACATCACCTCCAGCGCCTCGCCGGGCTCGGCCGCCGCCAACGGTTCCTCGATCAACCGCCGCAAGGCGCCCAGTTCCGCCACCAACCCCTTGAGAGTCCGCCAACCGATAAAGGTCTTGCCCGCCGCCAGAGCGGCCAGGCGCTTGCTGAGGTCGGCGGCCAGCTTGCGCGGGCTCTCGGCGGCGGCCAGTTCGAGCCGCAAGCGGCGCTTGGTGGCGGCATCGCCGGTCGCCACCTCCATCAGCAGGTCGGCCAGACGCTCGGCGCCCAGCGCCTTGAGGTTTTCGGAATTGAGGACGGATTTCGACGCCATGGCCGCAATGTCGGGGCGCCCGGGCAAATTGGCAATAGGCATTCCCGCCGTTTGACAAGGCGGCGGACCTGCCGTAGGTTTTAGCCAGCGCGCCACTGAAGCGCCGCCTGTCCGCGGCAAGGGAGTTCCTCCCATTCAGCTCGATACCTATCTTACGAACCCGTCTTCCGGCCTTTCGTAAGCGGACGTCTGGCCATTTGGAAGGACGGTTTCCGATGCGCCGCACGATTACGGCCCCAAAAATCACAAAAAAGACCTCTATTGAAACCCTGCGCAAGGATGCCAAACGCTGGCTCAAAGCCTTGCGCGCCAACGATGCCACGGCCCGCGCCCGGCTGGCCGAAGCCTCGCCCAATGCCCCGGCCGAGCCCGGTCTGCGCGATGTCCAGCACGCCGTGGCGCGCGAATACGGCCAGGACAACTGGATCGCGCTGAAAGCCGCCATCGACGATCTCGCCGTCGCCCGCGAGGGCCATCAGGCGCGCGTCGAGCGGCTGTTGCGTCACGGCTGGGACGGAAATCCCGATCAGGCGCGGCGCCTGCTGGCGCGCTATCCCGAATTGGCGACCGACAGCCTGTTCACCGCCGCCACCTGCGGCGATGTTGCCGCCGTTGAGCGCTTCCTGGCGGCCGATCCGGACGCCGCCAAGGCCGCCACGGGATCGCTGAAATGGACGGCTCTGACCTGCGTCACCTATGGCCGGTTGGACGCCGTCAACGCGGTGACCATTGCGCGGATGTTGATCGCCGCTGGCGCCGATCTCAATGCGCGCTTTGACGACGGCTGGGGCAGCCCGTTCACCGTGCTGTGCGGCGCCATCCGGCTGGGTGAGGGGGGCCGGCCGAGCCATCCGCAGGTCAGCGAACTGGTCGAGCTGCTGATCGCCTCGGGCGCCGAACCTTACGATCATCAGACGCTGTATAATGTCTCCATCGTCGGTGAGGACACCTATTGGTACGACGTGCTGTGGGACTATTGTGCCGCCCAGGACAAGCTTGAACCGTGGCGGGTGATCGGCGAGGGCCGATTAGGCGCCGGGATGGGCAGGACGACGCTCGACTACCTGCTCGGCAATGCGGTCGGGCAAAACCATCTGGTCCGCGCGACCTGGCTGCTCGCGCGCGGCGCCGACGCCAATACGCCGCACGCCTATAGCAAACAGCCGGTGCACGCGATGGCGCAACTTTCCGGGTTTCTGGAGATGGCGAAGCTTCTGGAGGCCCATGGGGCGCGGCCGGTCAAGCTGACGGGGCGTGAAGCGTTTCAGGCGGCGGTGCTGCGCCATGATGAGGCGGCGGCACGGGCGGTATTGGCGACCGATCCCGGCTTGATACGCCATCCCCGGGCTCTGTTGAGCGCTGCCGAGTTCGGAGATGCGGTCGCGGTCGATCTGCTGCTGCGTTTGGGCGCCGATCCGTTCGCCGCGGACAAGGACGCCATCACCCCGCTGCATCGCGCGGTGCAGTCGGGCTCTCTGGCGGCGGTCGAGCGATTGCTGGCGGCGGGGGCGGAGATCGACCGGCGCGAGAACCGCTGGGGCGGGTCGGCCCTGACCTGGTCGGTGGTGCTCAAGCATCCGCATCTGACCGCATACCTGGCGCCGTTGTCGCACGATGCCCGGGCCATGGCGTGGTGTGGCTTGACCGGGCGTTTGCAGGCCTTGCTAGCCGAGGATCCGGCGCGGGCACGTGAGCGCTTCGATGACGGCGAGGCGCCGTCGCTGCTGTTCTGCCTGCCCGATGACGAGGCCAAGGCAGTGGAAGTGACGCGTCTGTTGCTGGCCGCCGGCGCCGATGCCAGGGTCAAGAACGCCAAGGGCCAAACAGCCGCAGATGCCGCTCAGGCGCGGGAACTCGACGAGGCGGCGGATGTGATGGAGGCCGGGCATGGCTGAGCGCTTTGAACTGGAATTGCGCATCGTCATCGATCGGCCGGTGCCGGGCGTGCGACTGCTTCTGCAGCGCGGTGCTTCCGGAAAAGCGGAACTGTTGCCGCCGGTCAGCGCGTCGGAGGCGGCGACGGTATTTGCCTTCACGGTGACGGTTGACGGCACGATCGGTGACGGCCGGCCGCGCTTTCTCGGGCCGTGCGTGCAAGGGCCGCCCGACGGGCGCTTCGTCTATATTTGCGTCGGGCAGGCGGCCGGCCAGATCGACAGCGAATGGAACCGGCGCATCAAGGTGCCGCTTGGGGCGTTGATGATGGCGGAGGTCTCCAGCGGCGGCCCTTTGACGGCGCGGATTAACGGGAGAGGCAAGGACGGCACCCCGGTCTGCGCGACGGTGCCGCTCCTGCCACCGGGATGGGTGAAGGGGAAGTAAGAAAGGCCCCCACCACCACGCTCAACGCTTCGCGTTTTCGCGCGGTCCCCCTCCCCGCGTGGCGGGGAGGTACAAAGAAAGAGTATCTGCTCCAAAAGTAGCGGGTTTGAAGATTCTTGTACCGCCCCACTTGTGGGGCGGGGGACCGCGCGAACACGAAGTGGAGCGTGGTGGTGGGGGTCTTACTGTAGAAAATGAGAGCGTCAATGGCGATGGACTATTCGCAATGTTGATTTTGGTAAATAGTGTATTAATTGTGTGATTTTGCCGGTTTTGGGTGATTAATAAAGTATAAATGAAGCGATCTAAAGTAATCGCGGATCACAACTTGCATCGTGCGCTCTCGAAAAGGCGCCGGTGCATCACATTGGCACAGGCGCCTGTCCACAGCGCCGGGGAGCGTGTCGATGTTCAAGGTGAAAGCGTACCGAAAGACTGAAGGCTTCGTTCGCTGCAACCGCGGCGGCGTGGCCATGACCTTTGCGCTGTCGGCCTTGGCGATCGCCTTTGCCATCGGGGCGGCGGTCGACTGTTCGATCATCCGCAACGCGCGCCAGCGCATGCAGGACGCGGCTGACAGCGCCGTGCTCAATGCCGCGACGCTGCCCGGCAATACGCCCGACGCGACGCGCCAGGCCATGGCCGACGCCGTCTTTGTCAACAATTTCAACAACAGCGACGTATCGGTGGCGACCAAGGTTCTGACCAACCTGTCGGACACGTCGACGGTGCAGCTGAAATACGCCGTCAGCGGCCAGGTGAAGGGCTATTTCTCGGGGCTGCTCGGCAAGACGGGTTACGACGTCGCGGTGACGGCGGACTCGTTGTCGCGGCTGCAGAAGTCGGAAATTGCCCTGGTGCTCGACTCGACGGGGTCGATGTCGCTGAGCAACAAGATGACCAACTTGAAGTCGTCGGTCGACAGCATGCTGGCCAGCATGGTCGACGCCAGCGGCAACAATACCAGCGGCACCAAGGTCGCGGTGGTGCCGTTCAACACCCAGGTGCGCATCGCGCCGGGCGCGGGGCTGAGCTACATCGATTATGGCACGGAGGGCACGTCGGAAGGCTGTTCCGGGTTGAACAGCTATGTCTGTTCGGTCGCCTGGGACGTCGCCGACAAGGTGTGCGCCGGCGCCACCGACATGACGGCGTGCCGCGCCACGGAAAAGGGCTGGTACACGACCTCGACGTCGAGCGGCAACACCTATTACACGGTCAATTACCACGCCTATGAAGCGGTGAGCGGCGGTTACAAGGTCTATACCGTCACCGAGACCTACTATACCTATACCCAGACGACCTATACCGCACCCTATACCTATACGGACGAGACCGGGACTCATTCGGTGGCCGGCGGCAATTCGACCTCGACGGTGTTCAAGTATCTGAGCCAGGCGTCGGACGCGCAGACGGCGCCGTCGCTTTCGACCTACAACACGACACCCACCGGGTCGACCGCGGCGATTTCGTCGAGCAACATGACGTGGAACGTCAGCAATTCGGGCGGCTATGGCGCCAGCGCGGCGTCAACGGCGACGACGACGTCGAATGGCGTCAAGCGGGTCTATTCGTATCCGGCGGCAGCGGCCACGCAATCGAACTGGCTGGGCTGCATCATCGACCGCACGCAGCCTTACGATACCCAGGCGGATGCGCCGAACGCGTCCGTGCCGGCGACGCTGTATCCGGCGCGGCCGTGCACCTATACCAGCCTGCAGCCGGTGCAGGGGCTGAACGACAATATCGGCTCGGTGCGCAACTTCGTGAAGACGCTGCAGCCGGGTGGGGACACCAATATCACCATCGGGGTGCAATGGGGGATGGAGGTGTTGTCGCCGTCGCAGCCGTTCACCGGCGGGGGCGATTTCACCAATGACGTGACGCACAAGTACATGATCGTGGTGACGGACGGGACCAACACGGCCAATCGCTGGACGACCAGCCAGGCCAGTGTCGATGCGCGGACGGCCTTGGCGTGTACCAATGCCAAGGCGCTGGGGATTACGATCTTTGTGATCAATGTGGTCGACGGCAATTCGACCTTGCTGCAGAACTGCGCGTCGAAGCCGGAATATTTCTACAATCTGAGCAATTCGAGCCAGATCAATACGGCGCTGTCGAATGTGTTCGAGGCGATCAAGAAGACAAGGTTGAGCGGCTGAGCCGTACCCGTTTTGGGGTTTGGGGCCTGAGGCCCCAAGCCTTCCTTATTTCCTTCCCGGCCACCGCCCTTTAGGGGCGGATGGGCGGGAAGGAAGTTAGAAAAGATGTGGGGTCACGGACCCCACACCCCGAAAATGGGCCGGTTCAACCGCCCTTCGTGATCCACGCCGGCGGATCCTGCTCCAACCGCCCATCCACCGTCACACCCTTTTCCTTCGCCCAGCGATAGGCCCACATCGGCCCGAACTTCGTCGCGAACGCCACAGGCCCCGCATAGGCCGGATCGGCCTGCGCCGCTTCCAGCGTCACGAAGCGATAGCCGCGATCGGCATAAAGCGCCAAAATCCGCGGCAAGGTGTCGGCATTGATGCGGTTGAGGTGCATGAGCGCCACCTCCGGCGGCTCATAACCCAGAACCTGCCGCCCCAGCGCCGCGTAATAGTCGATCTCAATCGCCGAATAGGCCACATAGGCATCCGCAATGCGCTTCATCCGGCCGGTATCACCCGCCAGACGCGCCGCCCGGTAAGCGGTCTCGAATTCATAGTCCGACGTGTCGATGGTCGATGCCGCCGCCTGGTAACCGTGCCGCTTCAGCATCGCCTCGATCGCCAGGGCCTTGTCCAGCGTATCGCCGGTGTGATTCATGGCAAAGCGGACAAAGCGCAACGGCTTGCCCGCCGCGGCCATCAGCGGCCGTATGCTGGCTTCACCGCCGACCACCTCCTGTTCGACTCCGGCCAGGTCGAGCGTATTGGTGTCGGCGTGCGAATAGGTGTGATTGCCGAGCGCAAACGCGCCTTGCGTCCACGGCTTCAACACCGCGCGCGATGCGTTGCCGCCATAGGCTTCGACCACCTTTTCGATGACAAAGCCGGTGGCCGGCGCGTTGAAGGCCCGCAAGGTGTCGAGGATCGTCCGGTTCAGCGCCGCGACTTCGCCCAAGGTGGTGGCGTCCGACGCATTGGCAAACGGCAGATCGTCGAAGGTGATGGCGACGCTTCGGCCGCTCAGCGCCTGGGCGCGAACGGGACCGCCGGCAGCCAACGCCGCGGTCAAACCGGCGATCGCGTGGCGACGGGTGAGAAAAGGACGTCTCGGCATGGACAACGGCTAACACGAGCAAGCCAGGACCGGCAAGGTGAGGGGCGTTTGCGCATCGAAGGCGATTTGTGCCTTGCGCGCGGTCGAACCTTTCGCTATACACTGAACCAAATGGTTCAGTATTCGCAGCCTCGCCTCGATGCCTCGTTCTCCGCGCTGTCCGACGCCACCCGGCGCGGCGTGCTGGAGCAGCTTGGCCGCGCCGACGCCTCGATCACCGAGCTGGCCGACCGCTTTTCCATGACGCTGACCGGCATGAAGAAGCACGTCGGCGTGCTGGAGCAGGCGGGGCTGGTGACCACCGAAAAGGTCGGGCGCGTACGCACCTGCAAGCTGGGCGCGCGCCAACTGGCGGACGAGGCGGCGTGGCTTGAGGCCTATCGCAAGGTCTGGGAGGCGCGCTTCGACGCCCTGGACGCGATCGTCGAAGACCTGAAACGGCAAGAACGCGAAAACAAGTAAGACCGAAACCAATGAGTGAAACAAAGGATAAGGGTGCCTCATGAGCAAAGACACAAACATAAACCGCAAGTCCGACCGCGAACTGGTGGTAACGCGGACCTTCAACGGCCCGGCGCGTATCGTGTGGAAGGCGTGGACGACGCCGAACCTGTTCCGCAGCTGGTGGGTGCCCAAATCGTCGGGCATTTCGCTGCTGTCGTGCGAGATGGATATCCGCACCGGCGGCGGCTATCGCCTCGTCTTCGCCCATCCGAGCGGGGAAGGGACCATGGCCTTCTTCGGCACCTATATCGAGGTGACTCCGACCTCGCGCATGCAATGGACGAACGAGGAAGGCGACGGCGAAGGCGCCCTGACCACGGTGATGTTCGAGGACCGCGGCGACATGACGCTGGTCGTTCTGACCGATCTTTATCCGACGAAGGAAGCGCTGGACGAGGCCATGGAGTCCGGGGCTATCGGTGGGTTTGGCGAGCAGTTCGAGCAACTGGACGCGCTTCTGCCCACCCTGGATGCCGTCTGACGATTTGGGGGCGGCCGCGTGTCGCCCTCTTATCTTTCTGGCCATTCCCAGGCCGGCGGATCGTTGTCGGCGACCTGGGTTTCGCCCAGCCGCTTTTCCAGCGCGATGCGCCGGGTGGCCGTCGCCGCTTCGACGGCGGCGACCAGTTCCGGGGCGTGCGACACCACGACGATCTGGCCGCGCTCGGACGCCTGAGCGATCAGCCGGCCAAGCGGCGGTAACAGGTCCGGATGCAGGCTCATCTCGGGTTCGTTGAGCACCATGAATTCCGGCGGCCGCGGCGACAATAGCGCCGCCGTCAGCAGTAGATAACGCAAGGTGCCATCCGACAGCTCCGCCGCGCGCAGGGGCCGCAGCAGGCCTTTTTGATGCATCACCAGTTCGAACAGGCCGCCCGTCGTTTCGATCTCGATCGAAGCATCGGGAAAGGCGTCGCCGATGGCGGCTTCGAAGGCTTCGGCCGGGCCGATCTCGAAGATGGTCTGGACCGCCGCGGCCAGGTCGCCGCCGTCGCTGGCCAAGACCGGGGTATAGGTCCCGACTTGCGGCCGGCGCGCCAAAGCGTCGCGATCGCTGCGGAAATGGTCGTAAAAGCGCCAGTCGCGCATGCGGTCGCGCAGGCGCAACAGCTCGACCGCCTCGCGCGGATCGCTGGCGTGGGTCATCATGCTGTCGAAGGGCGACAGCGCCGTCAGGGCCTGGGTCCAGGTGTGGTCGGCGCCGCGCACCCTGACCGACGGCCCGCGCCGGGCGGCGATTTCGTTGCGGGGCCTGAGCACCTGACCGACCCACAAGGACTCCGCCTTGATGTGCGGATCATCGTTGAACAGGGTCCGGCCGGGTATGGGCAGGCCGAGGTCGATGGCGTAGCCGTAATCCTCGGTGGCGAAGCCGAGTTTCAGCGCTACTGGGGTCTTGCGAACCAGCCCCTGAATGCGTTGTTGGCCGGCCTTCATTTCGCGCGAAAACTGTTCCGGACCGGCCCACAGGGTCGAGGGCAAACCGCCTTCGGTGGCCAGGGCGCGCACGACATTGCCGTGGGCGATTTCGGCCAGCAGGCGCAGGGCGCGATAGAGGCTCGACTTGCCGGCGCCATTGGCGCCGGTGACGATGTTGACGCGGTCGAGCTCGATCGTCAGCGCGCGCAGCGAACGGTATCCGGCGATGGCGAGCGCGGTGATCATGGAGCCAAGCTGCCGGGGTTCTGAGGCGCGGTCAAGCAGGGGTAAGGGAAGAAAGAAACCCCACCAGCACGCTTCAACGCTACGCGTTTCGCGCGGTCCCCCTGCCTCGCCGGCCCGCGCCCAGCGAAGCTGGGGAGGAACACGAAAAACCAGAGCGTCTTACTTTGTGCCTCCCCAACTTGTTGGGGAGGGGGACCGCGCGCCTTCTTCAGGCGCGCGGTGGAGGGGTATCTTGCTTTTGCCTCGAACGATCTGTCCCCCATGTGATTTGCCGCCGTTGTCGAATCCGGGCGAGGTGCGTCATCCAACGGAGGCTCACCATGCAGCGGCGTGATTTTCTCAAGGCGGCGATTACCACCAGCGTCGCCACCACGGGAGTGGCTGCCACCGCGCCCCCGGCGGCCGAGGCCAAGCCGCACACGCCGCCGCCCGTCGATCACCGCACCTATTGGACCGGACTGCTTGACCAAATGGCCACGCCCGTGCTGTCGAATATGGCGCAAGGCAAACTGAAACAGGCATTTCACCTCGAACTCAGCCCGACCTGGGATGGCCGCAATGCCCAGGTCTCATATCTCGAATGCTTCGGCCGCTTGATGTCGGGGATCGCGCCGTGGCTCAACCTGCCCGACGACGCCACGCCCGAAGGCCGCCGCCGCGCCGCCCTGCGCGATCAGGCGATTTCAGCCTTCGCGCACTCCGTCGATCCGCAGAGCCCGGACTGTCTGTTGTGGCACGGGGAGGGGCAAATCCTCGTCGATTCCGCCTATTATAGCCGCGCCCTGATCCGCGCGCCCGGGCTATGGGCGCCGCTCGATGCGACGACGAAAACCCGCATTGCCGCCGTCCTCAAGGCGCAGCGCCAGGTGTCGCCGCCCTACACCAACTGGCTGCTGTTCGCGGCGATGAACGAGACCTTTCTGCTTATGGCCGGCGAGGACTGGGACCCGGAACGGATCGATCTGGCGCTGAAGAAGATGGAGGAATGGTACGTCGGCGATGGCTGGCTGGCCGACGGGCCGCGCTTTCATTTCGACTATTACAGCTCCTACGTCATGTTCCCGATGATCCTGGAAATCCTTGAGGTTCTGATGCGGTCAAAGCCCGCCTTCAACAACCTCAAACCGGCCGAGGAACACGCCAAGTGGCTCAAACGCACGCAACGTTACAGTGAGCATCTGGAGCGGATGATTTCGCCCGAAGGCACCTATCCGCCGATTGGGCGCTCGCTGACCTACCGCACCGCGGCGTTTCAGCCCTTGGGGCTGCTGGCGTGGAAAAAGGCGCTGCCCGAGAGCCTGCCCGAAGGCCAGGTGCGCGCCGCGACCACGGCGGTGCAAAGGCGCGTCTTCGACATGCCGGGCAATTTCGATGCGTCAGGGTTCCTGACCATCGGCTTCGCCGGTCATCAGCCGGACCTGGCCGACGTCTATTCCGACAATGGCAGCATGTACCTGGCGTCGGAGAGCTTTCTGGCGCTGGGTCTGCCGGCGAACGACAGCTATTGGACCTCGGCGCCCCTGCCATGGACGGCCAAAAAGGCGTTCTCGAACCAGCCCTTCGGCAAGGATCATTACGTCGAGTATTGAGGGGCGCGTCTAATCGATCGTCAGGTCGGCATCGGCTTCCGGGTGGAAGGTCGGGCGGCCGAGCGCCGCAAGGTATGCGTCGCGGTCGCCGGCGATCAGCCAGCCGAAAGCTTCGTGATAGTCGCTGAACAGGCGCAGCGTCTCATTGGGACGGCGCTGCGACAGGGACGGTATGCGCTGCTCGACCTTGGGGTCGTGGCTGACGAGGGCGACGTGGGCGTGATAAGGATGGGCGCGGCCAACGGCCTCCCACAAGGCGGCTACCGCGTTCAGCGCCGACGGTGGCAGGGTGCTTTCGAAGCGGCGAAAATCGAGCAGGCGGTTGAAGCGCCACGGCTCGTCGATGCGCTGATAGGCCTGGGAAATCTCCTCAACGAAGTCGTCGGGCTCGAAATGGCCGATCGGGCGCACGACGATGACGCTGTGGGCGTAGTCGGCGACGACGTTGAGGCGGGCCCGGACCGGCATGAAAACCCCTTTTTGCTGCAGTGCAATATTGCGCGGTGCGGGTGCTTAACAGCGGGTAAATAAAAAGCGATGGGAAGTGTTGAATCTCCCGGATTTGCAGAATTTTGCAGGGGCTGTGGCGATGGCGGCACGCAACCGTCCCAATTGCTGGGAGGTGAGGGAAAGGCCGGTTTCATTGGGGACCATCGGTGACTGGGATGTCCTGCGCGGCGGGGCTGGCCGGCTGTCGTACAGCTTGCAAAAATAACCGCGTTCCCCTTATGATGGCAATCGGCGCGGGGGAAGACCATGGCGGAGCCATCCACATCCAGAGGTAACCGGTTCCTGTCGGGCTATGCAATCGCGGCGGCCTTGCTGCTGATAGCCGCCGTCGCGTTGGCATGGCTGCAACCGGTGGGCGATATACCGTCGAGTACGGCGGCACAGCCGTCGTGGTGGTCTCGGCTGTTGCAGCCGGTCGAGACGAACCCGGATGCCCGAGCGGCGAAGGTCAAGAATCAAATCAGTGCGATATTTTTCCTACCCGACGACCGGCACGGCTGGGCGGTCGGTCATGCCGGTATCGTGCTTCTGACGACGGACGGAGGCAGGCACTGGCACCCATCGGCATCGCGAGTGACCAGGGCCGATCTGCTTGCCGTGCAGTTCGCCAGCGATGGGAAACACGGCTGGGCGCTGGATCGCGGTGAAATTCTGGCCAGCGCCGATGGCGGTGAGACCTGGAAAATCCAGTATCGGGACCCTCGAGACTATTTTATGTCGCTGGCTTTTGCACCCGATGGTGTGCACGGTTGGGCCGTCGGCGCCTACGGGCTCGTCGTTGCGACGGCGGATGGAGGCGACCATTGGACGCTTCAAGTCAGCAACACCGACAATCCGTTATGGCATGTCGCGGCAGGGCCAGATGGCAAGACCGCGTGGGCGGTAGGCATTCTGGGGACAATTGTGGCCACCACCGACGGTGGCGCGACGTGGCAACCTCAAGTCAGCAATACCACTGACAACCTTGGGGCTGTGAGTTTCGCCGCCGATGGCAAGACAGGCTGGGCCGTCGGCAGTACGGTTCTCAACACCCAAGATGGCGGTCTTCATTGGACGACGCAAGCCGTAGGAACGTCCCAGGATTTATTTGATTCAGTCGCCGTCTCTCCGGACGGCCGTTTCGTGTGGATCGTGACTGGGGGGGCGGCGGAGACCTATGAGACGGCCGACAGCGGCGCTCACTGGCGCAAGTGGCCAAAGTCGCCTGTGTCCGTAACGGCTCCGGTTTTTGACAGCCGCGGGATAAGAGGCTGGGCGATAGACGGCTCTGGCGGCGCCTATGCGGGCACAATCGTGACCTCGGCAGATGGCGGGCAGCATTGGACGCCTCAAACGATGGCTTCGGGCCTGACAATAAACAAGATTCACCTCGCCCTGGACGGCCAACATGGCTGGGCTGTGGGCGCTGACGGACGGGTCCTGGTAACCCATGACGGCGGTGCCCATTGGTCATCCATAAGAACCGAAGGGAATGAGACGTTCGCGAACATCGATTTCGCGGCCGATCACCGTCACGGTTGGGCTTTGACCGATGACGCGATCTTTGGCACGTTCGACGGCGGTCACCATTGGTCACGGCAAGCCCCATATGACAGCTCGTTTTTTTCCACCCCGGCGATCAATGTTTCGCCCGACGGCCGTCATGTGAAGGTCAATGAGCTCTTGGACATATTGGAAACCTTCGACGGTGGCCGGACGTGGCGTAAACAGCCCAGTGACGGTAATTTTGATCATCACACGCCCTCGGCGATGGCCTTTTCACCGGATGGGAAGCTCGGCTGGATCGCAGACATAAACGGTTCCTTCTGGTCGACCGACGACGGCGGGGTCAAATGGGACGCCAAAGCTTTCCTCAAGGACAAACTGAATGCTTTGGACGTCGTCTTCGCCCGTGATGGACGGCACGGCTGGATTCTGGGCGACGGCCTCTATGCGACCGATAATGGCGGGGTCGACTGGCATTTGCAGACCACAGGTGTATCGGCCGGATTGAACGCTATGGCTTTCGCTGATGACGGGCAACATGGCTGGGTTGTCGGCAATAAAGGCACTGTCATCGCCACGACGGACGGCGGCGCGCATTGGTTTCCCCAGGATAGTAATACCAAGGAAGACATCCTCACTCTCGACGTAAGCCCGGACGGACGCCACGCGATCATGGCGGGCGATGTCAACACAGCACGCTATACTACCGATGGCGGCGTCCATTGGCGCAATGGCTTGCGGTATAGCCGGGCGCCGGCGCCATGGTTCTATGCCGCCCTGGGCGTGGTCGTCCTGCTGTTCTGGCTGGCCTGGCGCAGAAACATGGCCGATATCGCCTTCGATGCCGCGGCCATGGCGACCAGTGACAATCCGGTCGAAGCGGCGGAGCAGGACCGCCTCGACTTTCTGCCGCTGTCGCGCGGCATTTCGCGCTACCTGCGCAATACGCGCACCTTTCCGCCGCTGACGCTGGCGGTGACCGGCCCCTGGGGCAGCGGCAAAAGTTCGCTGATGAAGCTGATCCGGCTCGATCTGAAGCGCTTCGGTTATCGCGCCGTATGGTTCAATGCCTGGCATCACCAACAGGAAGAGCAATTGCTGGTGGCCCTGCTCGATGCCATTGCCCGCGAAGCGCCGCCGCGATTGCTGTCGCTTGCCGGTATTCCGTTCCGCCTGAGCTTGCTGCTACGCCGGTCGAAGACGCATTTCCTTGTCGTCCTGCTGGCGATCGCGGCCGCGGCCTTCGCCATCAGCCTCTATCTGCAAAGCCCGGACGTTTGGAGCGCGTTCTGGCGGACAGCCCTGATGTGGGCCGGCCTGGCCAAGGAAGCCGGCGATGGCAAGCTTGACTTTGCCAGCGCCCGGAAGATCGCCGGCCAACTGGTCGCCGGATTGCTGGCGGCGGCGATCGTCGTTCGCGCCATGAAGCCGTTCGGCATCCACCCTTCGGTTCTTCTGACGTCGGCCACACGGGGATTGCGGATCGGCCAGCCGGACAAGCAGGCCGGTTTTCGCGCCCGCTTCGCCCGCGACTTCGCTGACGTCACTGCCAGCCTGCCGCATCCGATGGTACTGGTGGTCGATGATCTCGACCGCTGCCAGCCCGAAGCCGTCCTGGCGGTAATGGAAGCGGTAAACTTCCTGGTCTCGTCCGGTACCTGTTTCGTCATTTTCGGCATGGCCGATGACACCGTCGAATGCGCGCTCGGGCTTTCGTTCGAAAAAATCGCCGCCGAGGCAGCTACGCAGGCGGGCGATGCCGCCGATCCGGACAGCGCGCGAGACGCGAGGCGGGCCTATGCCCATAAATATCTGGAAAAACTGATCAATCTGGAAGTTCCGGTGCCGGACGTCTCGAACCTGTCCAGCCTGCTTGTGACGGGGCAGGCGCCCGAGCCATCGCCGATTGTCCGGCTATGGGGATACACTATGGCTGCCGCCCGTAAAGTCCTGCCGGCGGGGGGCATTCTGGCTGTTCTCGCCATCGCATGGTGGGGCGGGGCGAACTACCATCCGGTGATTTCGGCCGAGGCTGAATCGGCCAGCACATCACAAACCAGCGCTGCCACCGGTAGTGTGCCTCAGTCGAGTGTCGTCGAAATCAGCAGTGTGGACGCCGACAGTGCCGAGGCGTCCTCCGACGGCAGCGTCGTCGAAGCGGGCGACAATAGCCGTCCGGATCTATGGTGGCTGCTCGGCGCCGTCGGGGTGGCGCTCTCGGGGGCGCTCGCCTATTCGCTGTGGCAGATGAGCCGGGCGGCGGTCGATATCGAGGATTCCGACGCGTTTCGCACGGCACTGGAGGCCTGGACACCGCTTGTCCAGGCAAACCTGAAGACGCCGCGCGCGATCAAGCGGTTCGGCAACCGCGTGCGCTATTTCGCCATGTTGCAGGAGCCGGAAAACGCCGGACACACATCTCTCGATGCGATGTGGGACGGCGCCCGCAATGTCGTGATAAAGCTTGGCTGGATGAAGGCTGAACCACCTGCCGTATCGCTCGCGGGCACGCTGTCCGAAGACCGGTTGGTCGCCTTGGGCGCATTGTACGAGATTTACGGCGACGACTGGCGCGGGAAGGTGAATTTTCACCTGTTTTCCAACGCTATCGCCGACTGTATCAAGTCGGCGAACCAGCCCTGGCCACCGACTCAGGCTGAACTCGACGCTTTCGACAAGCTGATCAAAAGCGTGCGGCTGTCCGGCGACCGGCTTCCGGCGGGCGACAATCGGCCGTTGCCGGAGGCCCCAAGGCCGACGACACGCCGGCCTGCGCGGCAAACGAAACAAAAGGCTTCCAGCTCTTCGCGTCGGTCGACCCCGGCTTGACGCCGTTCCCTACGCCCGCTATCAGCCGCTTACGGTAATGGATTTCTGCCGGGCTTTGTGCCGAACCGCTCACAAGATGAGCTGATGATTCCTACTCGGTTGCCATGTTGCAAGGAGCGGAATCGTGCGTGTTGATACCCAAACCCTCATCGCCTTTTTGACCGAACGGCTACGTCATGCCGGCATCGTCGCGCGCTGGATGCTGATCCTGGCGCCGATGGCCGCGGTGGTGGGCGCGGCGGTCGCGCTCTTCCTGTGGGCGCTCGATCAGGCGACGTGGCTCAGGTTCCAATACCCGTGGCTGCTCTTTCTCCTGCCCGTTGCCGGGTTCGCCATCGGCTTTGCTTACCTCAAGACCGCCGGGCGCGCCGAAGCCGGCAACAACCTCATCGTCGATCAGATCCACGCCCCGGGCGGCGGCGTGCCGTTTCGCATGGCGCCGCTGATCCTGATCTCGACCGTACTGACCCACCTGTTCGGTGGCTCGGCCGGACGCGAGGGCACCGCCGTGCAGATGGGCGGCAGCATTGCCAGCCTGTTCGGCCGGGTATGGAAGCTCGATGACGACTCCACGCCGGTCATCCTGATGGGCGGGATCGCCGCGGGCTTTGGCGCCGTCTTCGGCACGCCGATCGCCGGTGCCGTATTCGCCATGGAGGTCCTGGCCATCGGCCGCGTGCAGTACCGGGCGCTGGTGCCGTGCATCGGTGCGGCCCTGCTGGCCGACTGGACCTGCCAGACGCTGGGCGTCCACCACACCGTCTATAACATTGCCACGCCGGTGGGCCAGGGTCACCCCCTGGTCGATCCGTTGCTGCTGCTCAAGGTCGCGGTGGCGGCGGTCGCCTTCGGCCTGATCGCGCTCGTCTTCGCCGAGGCCAATCACCGCCTGTCGGCCTTCATCAAGGCCAAGGTGTCGTTCGCGCCGCTGCGGCCGTTCATCGGCGGGGTGGCGATCATCGCGCTCGTTTATCTGTGCGGCACGCGCGACTATCTCGGCCTTGGCGTCTGGTCGGCCGACCCGCACGCCGTGACCATTCCGGGCCTGTTCGGCCCCACCGTCCATCCGTGGAGCTGGGCGCTGAAGATGCTGTTCACCGTCGTCACGCTCAGCTTCGGTTTCAAGGGCGGCGAGGTCACGCCCCTGTTCTTCATCGGGGCGGCCGCCGGCAATGCGCTGGCGCCCATACTTGGCGTGCCGGTCGACCTGATGGCCGGCCTGGGCTTCGTCGCGGTCTTTGCCGGCGCCGCCAATACGCCGCTGGCCTGCACCCTGATGGGGATCGAGCTGTTCGGGGGCACCTACGGCATCTATATCGCCGCCGCCTGCTTCATCGCCTATCTGTGCAGCGGCCATTCGGGGATCTATCTGTCGCAGCGCCTGGCCGTGCCGAAGGTTGCAGCGCCCGGCCTGGCCGATACCGCCACCCTGCGCGACGTGAGACGATAATGGACGCCTATTGCAAGGTCTGCGGCATCGAACATACGGTTGGCGGCAATCCGCAAATCTGCGCCAATGGCCATGAGACCTATGCTAACCCCGTGCCGGTGGCCGTGCTGCTGCAGCCGGTGACCGACGCAGCGGGACGCATCGGCCTGTTGATCGGAGAGCGCGGGGTCGAGCCCAGTTTCGGCCTGATGGGGCTGCCCGGCGGTTTCGTCGATCCGGGCGACGCCGATTTCGAGGCGGCGGCGCTGCGTGAATTGCGCGAAGAAACCGGCATCGCCCTGATGCGTGAAGAGGCGGCGCCGGAGCTGTTCTATTCGTTTTCCGACAGCCGCTACATCCTGGTTTTCGTGCGTTCGGCGCGCGTCCTGACCCTGGACGAGGTTCGGGCGCGCTTCGTGCCCTGCGCCGAATGTCCGGTGGTCGACGTCGCCTGGGCGCCCATGCCGCTGGCCTTTGCCTCGCATACCGAAGCGGCCCGGCGGTGGTTTGAGAACAAACTGGCTTAACGCGCTCGCCTTATGGGCGTATCTTAGGGCTGATCGACATTCAGCTTTCGCGGCGTGATTTGAGCCATTTAGCTCATACCCCTTCGGGGCGCGGCAGATTTGGTCCCTGAGGGCGTCGCCTGCTGCTTGTGGAGATCACTCCACGGCACATCAGGCTCCTGCTCAGAGGCCAAATCCGCTCGGGTCACGCTCGGAAACTGAATGTCGATCGGCCCTAGGCCGAGTGAGCGGGAGGCGCATCGTGTCCGATAAGGTTCTGTTGGCCGATCTCAGCGACGGCGCCTTGTTGCGTCTGGCCCTGGCAGAGCCCGGACAAAGGCCGGTGCAGAGCCGGCTCTATACCTGTTCCAGCGCCGACGATTTCGAGGCGGCGGTGGCGGCGTTTGTCGAGCTTCAGGGCAATTCGAAGCTTATGGGGGCAGCGATTTCGGCCTCGGGCTGGGATATCGGCGGGCGCATCGACCTGGTGCACTACGGTTTCACGCTGGAGCGCGAGCGCGTGTGCGCCGCCGTGGGCACGCGCAACGTCAACCTGGTCAACAATGTCGTCGCCCGGGCGCTGGCTATCCCGATCCTGCGGCCGGACGAACGCCGCCACATCTGTGGCAAGCCGGGCCGGCCCGACGAGGTTATCGCTGTCGTCGGCCTGGCTCAGGGGCTGGGTGGGGCGGCGCTGGCGCCGGACGGGCAGGGCGGCTGGATCGCCACCCACTGCGAAGGCGGCCACGCCGATTTCGCGCCGCGCACCTCGCTGGAGATCGAGATCCTGCGGCTGCTGATGCTCAAGCACGGCCACGTGTCGCGCGAAACCGCCGTGTCGGCGCCGGGTTTGAGCGAGCTGTGGGCCTGCCTGAGCCGGCTCGAAGGCGGACCGGAGCCGCAGATGACGGCCGAAGCCGTGCTTGTCCGGGCGCGCGAGGGCGATGAACGGGCGCTGCGGGCAGTGCGCGTGCAGACCGAGCTCTATGCCGGTGTGGCGGCGGACGTGGCGCTGATGACCGGGGCGCGCGGCGGGGTCTATCTCAGCGGCCGTCACCTCGATGCGCTGGGGGAGCTGTTCGACGCCGATGTGTTCGCCGGGCGGTTCTACGACAAGGGCCGGGTGTCGAGCTGGATGCGCGGCATTCCGGTTTACCGCATTACGGCCGAAGCGCCGGAAATCGCGGGGATTAGTACGTTGTTTGAGGGCGAGTAGGGGAAGGAAGTAAGGCCCCCACCACCAAACTCGCATTCGCTCGTTCGGTCCCCCGCCCTCGCCGGGCCGCGCCCACAAGTGGGGAGGTACAAGAAAAAAATGGTCCGCTCTACTTTATCGGGTGGAAAATGCCAGGAAACGTGCCCGCTCAATTCTTATACCGCCCCGCTATGCGGGGCGGGGGACCGCGCGAACACGTAGTGGAGCGTGGTGGTGGGGGTCTTCCTTTCCTTATCGAAATTTTACAAAATCCGGGCGCCAACAGACGCAAAACTTATGGCGTCAGGCCTATCGTCTCAGCACCGGGGCAAGCCAGGGCCATAGCGCCTTGATGGAGGTTGCCTTGGTCCGTTCACCCCATATGCCAGCCTATCGCCCGGCCGCGATCTGGACGATGTTCCTGCTGACGTTGATCGCGCTCGGCCTGTTCGGCATTTCCGGCTGTCAGAAGAAAACCACCGCGGCCGAGGACGCCGCCGACGCCAGCGCCTCGGCCTCAGCCTACGAGTCGTCGGAATCGGCCTATAGCTCGGTGTCGGGCGTTTCCACTCCCAGTTCGGCGATCACCGTGTCGGCTCTGCCGCCGGCGAGCAGGTAGCAGACTCTCCTCCCCATCGTGTCACGATGGGGAGGTGTCATTGAGGTGCCGCGCGGAGCGCGAAACCGCAAATGACGGAGGGGTCACTGCGGATAAAAGAAGCGGGCCCGAGCGTAAGAAAGTGACCCCTCCGTCGCGGACTACGTGCTGGCGCACGAGCACCGCGCCACCTCCCCATTTCAACGAAATGGGGAGGAGAGTTGGCTCGCCCGCTACTTCTTCTTTTTCGCCGACTGTTGCTGGGGCTGATCGCTGTGCGGGTATAGCACGCTCTTGACCCGGCCCTGATTGTGGCTGCTGTCCGCCGTCAGCATCATCTGCCCGGCATGGACCTTATCGACCAGCAGATTGCCGGTGGCGACATTGCGCCCGCGCACCAGGATGACCTCGCCCGTCACCTTCAGCGTATCGTCGGCCTTGGTATAGATGGCGTAGTCGCCACGCACCGTTTCGTCGGCGACGACGTAGAAGACGTTGCCCGTTCCCTCCATCTGCACGACCTCCTTGCCACCCTGACCATCCTTGCGCGGCGCCTGGATGACCTTGGCGTGGTCGCAGCGCAGGCGGCGGCCGTTCTGCAGCAGCTCGACCTTGCCGTCGAGATAAAGCGTTTCAAGCCCCGAAGCGCTGTCGGTCTCGACGCGGCTGGCATCGGAGGTGACATTGACTGGACCGTCCGACGCCGAAAACTGCGCCACGGCGGGTGCGGCGGCAGCCAGGGCCGCGATCATCGCCACGGGCACGGCGGATTTTATGTTCGATATGAAAGACATGACGCCACAGTGACACAAATCGCAACCGGCATAAATGCTGGATTTATCGCGGCGGCCCATGTGTCCAGTCATGTGTCCAGTAGCGTGACGCACCGTGCATTGCCGCCGTCCGTCTTCGCGCGTAGACTGCGCGCGGGGGAAGGGGATATGACTGGGCACATCGACATCGGCGGGCTGCTTTATAAGCTGGCGACCTATTGGTCGGGCGGCTTTTTGCCATTACCGGTCGCCGCCGTCATCCCGATCCTGCTGATCGGTCTGCCTTTATTGTACCTGCGCCGCGGCCTCATCAAAAGTCTCGCCATCGCCGTCTTCCCGCTGTTCTGGCTGAGCCCGATGTGGTGGTACCTGGCCTTTCCGCACCTGCCTCGCTATGCGGCGGAATACGCGCCGTGGCAGATCAATGTGCCTATAGACATAGGCGTGGCCTACCTGGTCTATGGCGCTGTGTGCATCGGCCTCAATCACGGACTGCGCAAGGTCACCACAATCTTCTGGCTGATCAACTTGCCGCTGGTCTTCGCCGAAAGCTTCCTGGCCACCCTGGCCATAACGCATTTTTCGTAAAGCGACGGAGGGGGCCGCAAACCCGCGTGTAAACCCGTCACAATTCGCATAACAGAGCCCGCAAAACGGGTTTCAAAGGAAAAAAACGTATGACCGCCAACTTCTTGCCGAAACTCGGCATCACCGCCTTCGTTCTGGCTGCCGCAGCCTTCGCTGCCCAGGCGCCGGCGCAGGATACGACCCTGCACGGTGACTCACCTGAGCCCGGCCATCACGCCTCAGGTCACGCCAAGGGCGGCTGGACCCATACCGCGACCGGCCACTCGAACGGCCACGCCAAGGGCGGCCACGGTGATGGTCACAGCGGCGGCGGCCACAGCGACGGCCATGCCGGTGACCACGCCAAGGGCGGTCACACCGACAGTTCGAGCGCTGCGTCGTAACCAAGCGCACTCTTCAGGCGTATGATTGAACAGCCGGCCCTCGCGCGGGGATAAACCGCGACGGACCGTTGCGCGCGCGGGCGTTCAAGCCCGGCCTTGTTCCTGCGTACCCTTCAAAACCAATATCCCAGGAAAGCTCCCCCATGACCAGCCTTATGCCCAAGCTCGCCCTCGGCGCCTTCGCGCTTGCCGTCACCGCCATTGCTGCCTCCGCGCCCGCCCAGGACATGATGCAGTCGTCGGGCGCCTCGTCGTCCTCGTCGTCGAAGAACATGATGTCCGGCAATATGATGTCGGGCAGCATGATGTCTTCGGATGGCCACCATTCCGGCGGGCATTCCAATGGCCATTCGGACGGCGGCCACGGCAACGGCCATTCCGGCGGCTACGATCACGGCAGCCACACCGATAGCTCGAGCTCCTCTTCGTCGTCTTCGTAACCGGCGCCGCTTCGTGAGCGTATAGGACCACAGACTGTAACCCGCCGGAACGCTCATGCTGTTGTTTCTCCTCGCCTATCTCGGCGGCGCCCTGACCATTGTCAGCCCGTGCATCCTGCCGGTCCTGCCCTTCGTCTTCGCCCGCGCCGACCAGCCCTTCGTCAAGAGCGGCCTGCCGCTGTTGCTCGGGCTGGCCCTGACCTTCGCCCTGGTCGCCACATTGGCGGCGATCGGCGGCGGCTGGGCGGTGCAGGCCTCGGGCATCGGGCGCATCGTCGCCCTGATCGTGCTGGCGGCGTTCGGCGTCCTGCTGCTGTTTCCGGCGTTGGCCGACCGCGTTACGCGTCCGGTGGTGGCCTTGGGGGCGCGCTTGACCGAGCAGGCGAGCGACGCCGATAAACCCGCCAATCCCTTTGCCGCCTCGTTCCTGCTGGGCATTGCCACGGGGCTGTTGTGGGCGCCGTGCGCCGGACCGATCCTCGGCTTGGTGCTGACGGGCGCAGCGCTGAACGGTGCCAGCCTGTCGACGACGCTGGCCCTGTTTGCCTATGCGCTGGGCGCCGCGACCTCGCTGGCGCTCGCCCTGCTGGTCGGCGGGCGCGTCTTTGCCACCATGAAGAAGTCGCTGCACGCCGGCGAATGGGTGCGCAAGGCGTTGGGCGTCGCCGTGCTGATCGGCGTCGCCGCCATCGCCACCGGGCTCGACACCAAGGTGCTGACCAGGCTGTCGCTGGGTGGCACCTCGACGCTGGAGCAGGGCCTGCTCGATCGCCTGTCGCCGCAAAAGCCGATGCCAGCCGCTGCCACCTTGGCCGACCGCGGGCCGATGCCCGACATTTCCGGCGCCACCGAGTGGATCAACTCGCCCCCCCTGACGCCCGACGCCTTGCGCGGCAAGGTCGTCCTGGTCGATTTCTGGACCTATTCGTGCATCAACTGCCTGCGCTCGCTGCCCTATATCAAGGCCTGGGACGCCACCTATCGCGGCCAGGGCTTCGTCGTCATCGGCGTCCACGCGCCCGAGTTCGCCTTCGAGCGCGACCCGGCCAATGTGCGTAAGGCCGTCACGGATCTCGGCATCACCTATCCGGTGGCCATCGATAACGATTCCAAACTGTGGAAAAGCTTCAAGAACCACTACTGGCCGGCGCATTACCTGATCGATGCGAAAGGCCGCCTGCGCTACGTCCATTTCGGCGAGGGCGAGTACGGCAAGACCGAGGAGGCGATCCAGCGGCTGCTGGCCGAGGCCCACGGCCAGATGTTCGTGCCGGGCAAGGCGCAAATCGATGCCTCAGGCGCCCTGGCCGCGGCCGATACCGCCGACGTGGCGTCGCCCGAGACCTATATCGGCTATGACCGCGCCAAACGCTTCACGTCGCCCGGCGGCGCGGTGCGTGACAAGGCGCACGTTTATGCGACCGGCGCGGCCTTGGCGCTCAACGACTGGAACCTGACCGGCGCCTGGACGGTGCAGAACCAGCAGGCGGTGGCGGGCGCGGCCGGTGGCACGATCAGCTTCCGCTTCCACGCCCGCGACCTGCACCTGGTCATGGGGCCCGGCGCCGACGGCAAGCCGGTGCGCTTCAGGGTGACCATCGACGGCCACGCGCCGGGCGGCGATCACGGCGCCGATATCGACGCGGGCGGGAACGGCACGGTACGCGACAACCGGCTCTATCAGTTGATCCGTCGGTCGGGCGCGGTGGCTGATCATACATGCACGGTTACCTTTCTTGATCCCGGCGTGAAGGCCTATTCCTTTACCTTCGGCTAAATGACGCGCTAGGAGAGGGGTTATGGAACACCTCTTCTCCTACGGCACGCTGCAGCTCGACAGCGTGCAATTGGCGACGTTCGGGCGCCTGCTCGACGGCGCCCCAGACGCCATGCCCGGTTACCGCACCGAGATGCTGGAAATCACCGATCCCGACGTGCTGGCCAAGAGCGGCGAGCGCTTCCATCCGGTGGTGATGCCGTCGGATGACCCCAGTGACACTGTGACCGGCAAGGTGTTCACCGTCACCGCTGAAGAGCTGGTCCACGCCGATGCCTATGAGGTCTCCGATTACAAACGCGTCTCGGTAAAGCTGGTGTCCGGCGTCGACGCCTGGGTCTATGTGAAGGCATGAACATGAGCGAACACGACCGCCTGATCGCGCTTTGCGCCGCCGAGGACCGGGCGTTCGAGCTGCTGGCCGCCGTCGAGACCGCGGGTCTGATCGCGCCCGGCCGCACCGAGCGCGATATCGAAAGAGACATCTACGCCATGGCCGAACGCGACTTCGGCGTCGAAGTCCATTGGCACAAGCGCATCGTGCGCTCGGGCGCCAATACGCTGGCCATTTTTTCCGATAATCCGCCGGTGCTGACGATCGCCGAGGACGACATCGTCTTCCTCGATATCGGCCCGGTGTTCGAGGCCTGGGAAGCCGATGTCGGCAAGACCTATGCGATTGGCGGCGACCCGGTGAAGCACACCCTGGTGCGCGATCAGGCGGTGATTTTCGACGCGGTGGCGAGCTATTACAACGCGCATCCCGACGTCACCGGAGCGGAACTGTACGCCGTGGCGGTAGCGGAATCCGAGGCGCGCGGCTGGCGCTTTGCCGGTGAGATCGCCGGGCACGTCGTCGCCGAGTTCCCCCATGCCCGCGTGCCGGGTGAGAAGTTCCACGGCCATATCCGGCCGGAAAACCCGACGCGGATGCGCGATCCCGATGGGCTGGGGCGCGAGCGGCACTGGATATTGGAGATCCACCTGGCGGAACCCGGCGGCACGTTCGGCGGGTTCTATGAGCGGCTGATGGTGCGGGCGTAGGAAGTAAGACCCCCACCACCACGCTCCACTTCGTGTTCGCGCGGTCCCCCGCCCCACAAGTGGGGAGGTACGAGAAGAAAGAAATCGGGGGCGCCATCTAATCTTGTACCTCCCCACTTGTGGGGCGGGGGACCGAACGAGCGAATGCGAGTTTGGTGGTGGGGGCCTTGCAAGCGAAGATGCCGCGCGGTGGTGTCAGACCGCGCAACTACCCTTGACGCCTTTGGCGACGCGTGATCCCTTGCAGCCAAAGGGAGGGACGCATGCGCATTTCGGACAATCGCAGTTTCAAGATTCCGCTCGGCGTCTGGCTTCCGGCCGCCTGGCTGGTGCTGCAGTTCCTGCTGATGATGTGGGGGCGTTCGCTCGCCCGGGCGCAGGGCACGTCGGCGCCGGTGTGGCCGATCATCCTCCTGACCGTGCTTCAGGCCGCCTATCTGCTGCCCGGCATATTTGCCAGCGCGCGCGGCCATCCGCACCGGCTGTTCATCTGGCTGGTGACGCTGTTCCTCGGCTGGACCGGGATCGGCTGGCTCGTCGCCATGATCTGGGCGGCGATTTCGGGCGATAGGCTGTCCGCCGGCATGACGACGGTGCGGGCGATCGTGCCGATGTCGCCCAATGGCAAGCCGACCTTCGGCGGCGGCAGCTTCTTGCCTCAAGGCCTGGCGCCGAAGAGCTTCCTGCCGCCGGACAGCGTCGCCCCTCCGTCGTTTTTGTCGCCGCAACCGGGAGCGCCCCAACCATCCGTCCCCCCGTCGGCACCGGCTCCTGACCCGGCGGCGCCGCAATTCACGCCGTTCGCGCCCCCCACGCTGGGAGCCTTGGCCGCACAGCCTGACGCTGCGCCGCCGGCCTTCATACCCAGCGCGCCGGCGCCGAAAAGCCTGCGCGTCGAGCTGGCGGAAAAGGCGCTGGCCGAGCTGGAGACGCAAAAGGCCGACGGCAAGATCGCCGAGGCCGACTATCAGGCCCGCCGCGCCGACCTGCTGGCGCAGCTCTAGGCCTGTCGCCTACGCCATCGCCACGCCCAGCGGTGTTGAGTCGAAGATCGCCTGTTCTTCCGGCGTCATGTCGACCGCCACATTGGCGAACAGGCCGGTCGACAGATAGCGCTCGCCGGTGTCGGGCAGCATGCATAGGATGTTGGCCCCTTCCGGCGCTTCGGCGGCGATCTTCAAAGCCCCGGCAAAGGTCGCGCCCGACGAAATGCCGACGAAAATCCCTTCCTGCGTCGCCAGATCTTGCGAGCAGCGCATGGCCTCGGCATTGTCGATCTGGACGATGCGGTGAAAGCGCGCGCGGTCGATTTCGCCGGTGATCTGCGGGATGAAGTCGGGCGTCCAGCCCTGCATCGGGTGCGGTTTCCACGCCGGATGGCCCTCGGCCGCGGTGCCGTCGGCATTGCGCTTTTGCGGCAGACCGCTGGTCAGCAGCGGCGCTTCGGACGGTTCGCAGACCACGATTTTCGTCTCCGGCCGTTCGCGCGCCAGCACCCGCGACACGCCGTTGAGTGTCCCGCCGGTGCCATAGCCGCTGACCCAGTAATCCAGCCGGTCGCCGGCAAAATCGGCCAGGATTTCCTGCGCCGTGGTGCGTTCGTGCATGTCGGGATTGGCCTCGTTCTCGAACTGACGCGTCATGAACCAGCCGTGGGCCTTGGCCAGTTCGATCGTCTTGTTGACCATGCCGACGGCGCGCAGGGCGGACGGCGTCACCACCACCTTGGCGCCCAGAAAGCGCATCAGCTTGCGGCGTTCGATGGAAAAGCTCTCGACCATGGTGACGACCAGCGGATAGCCCTTGGCGGCGCAGACCATGGCGAGACCTATGCCGGTATTGCCCGAGGTCGCCTCGATCACCGTCTGGCCGGGTTTCAGCTCGCCCGACTTCTCCGCCGCCTCGATGACGCCCAGCGCCAGGCGGTCCTTGACGGAGCCCAGCGGATTGAAGGCCTCGACCTTGACCCACAGATTGACGTGCTTGGGCGCCAGCTTGTTGATGCGGACCACGGGCGTGTGGCCGATGGTGCCTAAAATGCTGTCGTAACGCGCCATGATCGGTCTCCTGCGTGGCCGGGCGTGCACCCGCCACCGCGGCAGGAACGCGGCACTGAGAGCGGTATAGGCGGGATACGGTTCCGGCGCCAGAGGCAGAATCAGGGGCGTTCACGATGACGGAAAAGACATTGGGCCGGTTTTGCGAAGCCCACACGCCGCCGGATCAAAGCTGCGCCTCGGCCAGGGCCACGAAATGCCGCAGCGCCTGGCTGTCGCGATCGGCCCGCCAGACCAAGCCAATAGTCCAGTCCGCACCCGCGCCCGGCGCCGCGTCATAGCGCAAACCCGCGCTGAACATGCGCGCCGAACTGCCCGGAACGATGCCGTGGCCGATGCCGGCGGCGACAAGGGCCAGCACGGTCTGGATGTCTTCCGCCCACTGGATGACCCGCGGGGTGAAGCCGGTGACATGGCTCCACTGCGCGATTTGCCGCGAAAGCCCTGGGCCGCGCTCCTCCAAAAGCATGACAAATCCGGTGTCGTTGAGCCGCTCCAGATCGGCCGGAAAGGGCGCCTCATCCGCCGCCGCCCGCGCGATCACCAGCCGGTCGTCGCGCAGCGGCCGCGCCTCAAGCCCCGGCGGCGCCGGCATGCGGATGAAGCCGAGATCGAGCTGACCGGCGTGCAAAAGCTCGACCTGACGCGCCGAAGCATAGTCGTTCAACGTCACGTCGACCTGCGGCCACTGGGCGCGAAATCGGGCCAGCAATCGTGGCGCCAAGTCAATCGACGACAGGCCAAAGCCGATATTCAGCCGCCCGCGCGTGCCCTGCGCCGCCTGACGCGCGCGGCGGGTGAAGGCCTGCAAACCGGCGGCGAGCGCGATCGCATCAGGCAGCAGCCATTCGCCGGCCGGGGTCAGCTCGGTGCCGGTGCGGTCGCGGCGGAACAGCCCAAGCCCCAAACTGTCCTCCAGCGCCTGGATGCGCTTGGTCAGGGCGGGCTGGGTGATGTGCAGCCGGTCGGCGGCCTTGCCGAAATGGCGCAGCTCGGCGACGGCGACGAAGGCATTGAGGCGATCGATATCCATAACCAACGGATATCACAGAGTAAGTATTTATCATTGGAAATTATCACCTGCCCATGGTGATAAAGGCCTATGAAACGCCGTCAACGCTTCACGACCGGGCAGATCAATACCGTCATGGCCGAGCTCGACGCCGGTACGCCGGTGGCGGCGCTGTGCCGTAAATACGGCGTCAGCGATACCACTATCTACGCCTGGAAAGCCCGTCACCGCGCGGCCGGCGAGGGGCATCCGTGCGACGGCGTGCTGGCCGAAGAGAATGCCCGTCTGCGCCGCCTGTTGGCCGATGCCTTGCTCGACAATGCCTTGCTGAAGGCGCAGATCGCGGCTGAGTAGCTTAATCGCGGTCCGGGGCGCCCAGCGGGAAGAATGGCCGAAACGGCCGGGCCTCGTCGACGACACGGACGACGGAAGGCCGGGCCAGCAGGCGCTGACGATAGGCGATCAGTGTGGCGCAGCTTTCCGGAATGCGGTGGACCCAGTCCGAATACAACAGGGCGGGCGCGGCGGCGCAGTCGGCAATGGTAAAACGCTCGCCCGCCGCCCAGGTCCGGCCGGCGAGGTGTTTGTCGAGCCAGGCATAGCTGCGCTCGAGCTTGGAACGCGCATCGGCGACGCCGTGCGGATCGGTTTGATCCTTTGGGCGCAGGGCATCGCCGACGATTTGCTGCATCGGATCGGCGACATAGTCGTCGAAGATATCGGCCATCATCCGCGCTTCTAGGGCCTCGCGCGCGTCGGCCGGGACCATGGGGGAGGCTGTGCCATGATAGAGGTCGAGATATTCGATGACCGCATTGGATTGGGTAATGCAGCGATCGCCGTCGACCAGGGCCGGGAACTGACCGGTCGGCGACAACTCGCGAATGCGCGCGGCGTTTTCCGGATGGTCGGGATCGATGGTGCGGAAGGTGAAGGCGACCTCGCGCTCATAGAGCGCGATCAGGGGCTTCCACACGAAGGCAGCGAAGGGGTGGCCATAGAGTTCAGGCGTCATGGTCAGGCTCCGGAATGCACGAGGCGTTCGATCAGGTCGTATTGCAGGTTGGTGCCGTGGTGGCGGCTTTCCGTCCCGTCCTCGCCGTCGATGAATACCATCTGCTCGGTATAGGCGACGTGGGTGCCAGAGCCGTCGGGCGTCAGGGTTAGGCTTGACTGCGTCACCGAATGAAAGCGGCCGGAATGGTAGAGGTCGTAGACATAGACCAGGCGATACGGCGGCTCGATGAGGTGAAAACGCGCTTTGAACAGTGTCTCCAGGCCGCTCTTGAAGCGGCCATGCAGCACTTCAGTGCCGCCAACGGTGAAGTCGAGCGACCGCTCGATCAGCGTCCAGGTTTCGGGCGGGCCGGTGAACCATTGCGCCTTCACCTGCGGGTCCGACCAGGCGCGAAAGACACGCTCGGGTGCGGCCTTCCACGTGCGGTTCAGCGTAAAGGTGCCGTGGCAAAAGGGCGTCGTCATGCGAGGTCGTCTCCGTTTTCCAGCAGGCGGCCCAAGCGCTCGAAATGCCCCTCCCACAGCTGGCGGCGCTCGCTGAGCCAGGTTTCGACGCGCAAAACGGCGTCGCGCGACAGCGAACATTGGCGCACGCGGCCGTATTTTTGCGTGGTGACGAGGCCGCTGGCCTCCAGCACCTGAACGTGCTGATGGATGGCGGCCAGCGTCGCGTCATAAGGTTTGGCGAGCTCGCTGACGGAGGCCGGGCCCTGCGACAGGCGGTCGAGGATGCCGCGCCGCGTGGCGTCGGCCAAGGCATGAAAGGCTTTGTCGAGAGGGTCGGAATGCTCAAGCATGTGCTTAAGTATCGTGAGGCTCACCAATAGTCAAGCGATTGCTTAAGTATTGGGTAGCCCGAACCATGTCGTCAGGGCCTGGGTCAGGCCTTCCGCGTCGTCGCCGGTCCAGGCGACGTAGCCGTCCGGGCGGATCAGCACGGCGGCCGGGGCGGGGACAGCGCCGATGACCGGCAGGTCCCAAGGCCCGTCGTAGCGCGCGGTGATCGCCTGAACGCGGCCGGCCCAAGCGCCGATATCTATGGCCGCGCCGAAGCTGATTAGGACCGGCTGCGCCTTGTACAGCAGGCTATAGCCCCGCCTCGGGCCGCCGTCGGTGGTGAGATCAAGATCGGGCATGCGCCGCCCGACCAGCGGATGATCGCCGCCGAGATCATAGCGGATATCGAGCCCGGACAGGCTGCCGGCCATGTGCCGGCGCGCGCCTTCGACGCCCAGCAACTCGGCCAGGATGTCGCGGGCGGCGTGGCTGCGGTCGTCCTCGCGGCGCAGCGCCACGGCGGCCATGGCCAGGTGCAGCACGCGCGCCCCGACCGGGTGGCGCTCGGCGTGATAGGTGTCGAGCAAGGTGTCCGGCGCCGTGCCCTTGATCACCGCGGCCAGCTTCCAGCCGAGATTGACCGCGTCCTGGACGCCGGTGTTCAGCCCCTGGCCGCCGTCGGGCGGATGAATGTGGGCGGCGTCGCCGGCGATCAGCACGCGGTCCTGGCGATACTGCGCCGCCTGACGCGCCATGTCGGTGAAGCGCGAAATCCAGGTGGGGCTGTGCACGCCGTAATCGGAGCCGCAGGCGTTGATGAGCGCCGCGCTGAGATCGGCCAGGGTCGGTTCGCCGGTGCCGATCTCGCGCTCGCTGACCATGACGCGCGCCGGGCCGTGGTCGGCCCAGACGATCTCGCCGTCGCGGATGGCGTAGTCGACGCGGCCGAAGGAATGGATGCCGAAGGCATTGCGGTGAACGCCCCACGGCGGCGTTTGCGCCAGCTCGACTTCGGCGATCAGGTTCGACGTGGTGGCCTCCGAGCCCGGAAAATCGATGCCGGCGCCTTTGCGGACGGTGCTGCGTCCGCCATCGCAGCCGACAAGGTATTGGGCGGTAAGCGTCGTGCCATCGGACAGGGCGACCGTGACGCCGTCGCTGTCTTGCGTAAAGCCGGTGACCTCGCGGCCATAGTGGACGGGGACGTTCAACTCGGCGACCCATTCGGCCAGCAGGCGCTCGATATGGTTTTGCCACAGACCCAGACTATGCGGATGCCGGGTCAGGAAGCCGGTCAGGTCGAGGCGGACGCCGGCGAAGCTGACCGCCTGGGCGATATGGCCTTCTTTAAGGAAACGCTCGGCGATGCCGCGCTGGTCCAGGACCTCGATCGTGCGTGCATGCAACCCGCCGGCGCGGGACCCGGCCAGCGTTTGCGACGGGCGGCGCTCGATGACGACGGCGTCGATACCGGCAAGGGCGAGTTCGCCGGCCAGCATCAGCCCTGTCGGCCCGCCGCCGGCGATAATGACTTCGGTCATGCGTGTTTCCCCTTTTTCTTAAGTGGCTGTGTTTTAAGGGGAAAAATTGGTGATGCCAATTCTTGAACTTAAGCCATTTGTCGCCATGTATGGTGGGGAGGGGGCGCGCTGCTTGCTCTGTGCGGTCCTGCCGTTAGCAAGACCCCCACCACCACGCTCCACTTCATGTTCACGCGGTCCCCCTGCCTCGCAGGCCCGCGCCCGCGTGGCGGGGAGGTACGATACTATTCAATCTCCAAGATACGGTGCGCTTCTCTTTCTTCTTGTACCTCCCCACTTGTGGGGAGGGGGACCGAACGAGCGGTAGCGAGTTTGGTGGTGGGGGCCTTGCGGTGATCGCCACAGTCTCGCCATTCGGTTGATCTAGCCTGGTGCGTACATCCGAGGGGGATTGTCATGAAGTTTCACGCTCTGACCGCTGCAGCACTCGCGCTCGCTATGGCTTCGCCGTTCGCCACACCAGCCAGCGCCCGCCAGACGCCCGATCCGCAGCGCCAGTTCGATCACGACGTGCGCTGTACCCTGGCCGGCATGGCGATGGTGCTGAAGACCCAAAACCAGGGCGATTATCGCTCGATCCTGGCCTTGAAAGTTTACACCCACCGCATGAAGGCCGACGGTAAGGCCCTGGGCCTCAGCCCGCAGGAGATCGGTGCCCGCACCACGCAGGCGATGCAAAAGGAAATGGCGCCGTTTCAGGGCGCCAATGACGGCGCGGCCGCCGCCCTGATGCAGATGATGGAGACCGATTTCGCCGCCTGCCAGAAGGATCTGATCGGCCCGATCGCACCGATGGCCGCCTCAGTGTCGCCGCCGATGCTGGCGCTCGCCTATGACGGCGACATGGCCTGTCTCTACGTCTATACCCGGCTGCCGGAAAACGACGACCGCGCCGAAGCCCTGGTGCTGGGCGGCGCGCCGGCCTACCTGACGCGGTTCAAGGGCGAGGCCGATGCGATGCACAAGACTGAAGATCAGCGCATCGCCGACCTGGGTCAGGTTGCCAACCGCGTCAATACCGAGCTCAATGCGACCTTCAAGCTGGGGGTGATGTCGGCCGATGACATCAGGCGCATGAACGACCTGATCTTCACCCGCGCCCAGGCCTGCGCCGATGGGCTGAAGGGTTAGGGCTATTTACCCGGGTCTTTACGCGTCATTTCGCTCACACGGCCGCTTCATTCGGTCGGTAGCGAGCGGCGCTCCGGCGAAGTCATGTCGCGCAGGGTGTCCTTGAATTTTCTCTCGGCGGCGCGAACGCCGACATCTTTTCGCCGCTCCGCGACCCACTGGAACAACAGATGCCAGGACCGGCCGCGGTTATCCGCAAGAGACGTGGGCAGGCGATACCGCTCGTTTTCCATGCGGTCGAGCAAAAGCTGCAGGTCCGGGACCAGGTCTTCGTAGTCGATTTGCCGCAAGGCCGTCAAAGCGGCCAACTGGACGAAAATCTGGTTCTTGTCCTCTTTTTTCGCTTCCTGCTTATAGCGGACGTCGATCCCCTTATAGCCTTGCCACGCGGTTTGAAACAGGTCGGTCTTGGCCCTCGCATCGGGCAGGAAATAAAGGCCGCGGGCGGCGGCAAGGCGGCGCTCCAGTGGCATTGCCGCGCCAAGCTGTTCCAGCAGCAGATCAACGGCGTGGGGCCTGAGTCCGGCGTCGCGCCGCCCAATGGCGACCACCGGGGCGATCACGGTTCTGTGCAGATTGGGAAGCTGGGCAATCCAGGTTTTCAGCGCGGCCATGGCGTAGGTCTGGCCGATGCGTCCCAGACAATCAAAAAGGCTGGAGGCGAAGACGCTGGCATCCTCATAGTTCCGCCATATCGAATTGAGATACCGAGACGGAACGTCGCGAAGTGTCCGCGCGCCCAGGATCACCTGGCCGAGCCGGTCGGTGATGGCCTTTTCCGCATCCGACGAATAATTCATGTAGCTGAGGATATTACAGGCGACATAGACATTGTCCTGGCTGACATCGTCGACCAGCTTCAGGTAGATTTTCGCGTCCTCGGCTTCGAAGCTGATCCGCAGCGCATCGATGGCGGATTCCCGTTCATAGCCCCCCAATCGGCGAACGCGACGCAGAAAGGCGTCGATTTCCTTGTGGCGTTGAATCTGTTCAAGTTCGTATTTGATGTCTTCGGCGTGTGAGTCGATATAGGCTGCATCGAAGGGCGCAAGGGCCTTGATGACGTGCGGCGTCACAGGCCGGCGGTCACCCAGGGCGTCGAACCTGTAATTCAGGCCCTGAACGACCTCTCTAACCTTGTGTTCGCGGGAATCGACCGGTGAGGACGCCGGCGCTGGATTGTCCGCTTCCAGATAGCGCAGCGATTGAGGGTACCGGCTGACTCCAAATCGCTCGATATCGCCGCGAATATCGCCGACGCTGACGCCGGAATCGCCGCTGGATGTGCCGCGGGCAAAGAGGAGGGTGTGCAGGGCGCCCGTCACCATTTGCCAGCCGACCAGGCGGGCGACCCCGGTTTCCTTGTCGTTATCGGCAGTGGTGGTTTCGGCGAACAGCGTCTCAAGCCGGTTTTCGTCGTACGGCGGGAAGGCTTTGCACGCGTCCCAGCTTGTGGCCAGCCGGCGAAAACGGGCCCTTTCCTCGAACGGATCCAGCCGACTCAAAGGGTCGTCTTCGTCGTCGAACTCGTCACGCAGCTTTTGCTGCTTGGCGTTCTGGCTGAAGGCCTGGATCAGAATCGACAGGATCAGGATATCCAGTGACGCGCGCACCACGAACGCGACATGCCGGCCCATCAGTCCGGCCGGTTTCAAAGGGCCGTCGTCGCCAAAACCATAAACCTTCGACCAGTCGAACAGCGGAATGACCTTAGTGAGTTCACTGCCGACATAGCCCAGCCAGGCGAGGAAGTTGGGCGAAGCCGTACCGGGTTCGGTGGTGAACAGATGAAAGTCGAGATTGCCGGCATAGAGCGCGACGGGAATGATTCCGCCGCACAGAAGAGCGACGCCAAGCAGCATCAGGTTGCGGGAATCGGTTTCAAAACCGATGCGGATCTTGGTGTCCGGGCGGGCTTCGTCTTCGGGTATGAGAAGGCTGCGTTCGCGGTCGGCGTCGACCCAGGATACCCGGCGGATCAGGCCGACTACGATGCCGGTGACAGGCAAAAGCAAGGCCAGGATCACCGGCTTGGGCAGTTCCAAGCGGTAGCGGAGCATGTCCAGATTCAGATGGAGCCAGCGGCTAAGCCAGCTTACCCACGCGGATGGGGTGGAAATGAAAAGCCCCTGATGCGCGAAGTCCAGGCTGAAGTTGTGGTGGTGTAGCCGTGCGACCCAGGTTCGCGGCAAGAGTCCCGAAATATCGCTGTGAAGGGCATAGACGATGGCGCATGGGATACAAAGCGTTGCCAGGGCAACGTATCGGCGCCAGCCGCTATAACGTGTCACGAGGGACGATAACCCGTCGACGAAAAGTGAATCCAGGATGCTGACGATGCTGCGCAAACAATAGCCCGCCGCCGCCAGGACGGACCACAGGGTCGTCTTGGCGTTAAAGTCGCTGATCGCCGGAAAGACCATGCCGAGCTTAGGCCACAACATACAAACGACGAGCAGGCCGAGAAAGGCCAGAAAGGCGATCCGCCCCTCCGACAGCGAGAGGCCAGCGGCGATCGAACCGCTCGAACTCATCACCGACAGGATGTAAATCAGCGGAATGACAAAGAGGAAAAGGCAGGATCCGAAGAGGCTGACCGACGGTCCGTAGCTGCGAACCCGGGAAAAGCTGCCTTGAACGCCCTGACTCGTCACATAATAGATGAACGCCGCGACGGCGCCTTCGAGGGCGTAGTTGAAGATATGGATATCGTCGAGAACCAGGTGCTGGCGCGAGAAAATCCAGTTCAGGATTATCCCGATTTCGAGAGCAACCCCGCCGTAAAGACAGATTACTATAATTGCGCCCACGGCACATATTAGGCCGTACAGCGCGGATCCTGCCGTTATGGCCAAGGCCCAGACAAACAGGTCGAAAAATTTCTTCAGCCTTGTCTTCGGTTTTGTGTCGGTCTCGCGCGAGCTGAGCAGGGACACAAACAGAAGCACCCCCAGGAGGATGCCGAATATGCCTGAAACGAGCAGGATCAACCCGAACAGCGGTAAATTTGTATGGTGATCGAAATCGAGCGCCGAGAGACCGGCACCGTCGAATTTGATAAAACGGAAAAACTGCGCGGCGATAAAAAGCCCCGCTGTAAGGGCCATTAACGCTACCAGGCCAGGCCCCGCCAGAAAGGCAAGCCCGTCCATCCACTTACGGCCCATGTTTTCAGCATTTTTGGACATGCCGCGTTCCCCCTGCACGCAACAGGAGAGTTTACCGCGGCCATTGTCAACCTTTACGGCGGTCCAAAGAGGTAACCATTAACTCTTTTTAACGCGTCTGTGGTCACTGGGTCACAAGAACGGCGTTCTGCAGGCATGTGGTTCCAGATTACCGTGAGCCGCCGCCCGAGCGGAGCGCAGAAAAAGCGCCCGCAGGCGCCTTTTCCGTAGAATGACAGTGGCGCTTAGTGCGCCGCGTTTTCCTCTTCCTCGAAGGTCACGGCGACATCGGCATTGGCCGACAGCCGTACCTGGTCGCCTTCGATATCGGCGACGAGGCCGAGGTCGATGAAGTGGTGCTTCTGGTTGCCGCTGTCGGTCTTGGTCAGCTTGATGCGTTGACCGTCGACGTGATCGACCGTGCCGACGTGCACGCCGTCGGCGCCGATGATTTCGGCATGTTCCTTGATTTGGGTGGCGTCTACCATGGGGTGCTCCTGAGGTTAGGATGAAAGGTGTATCCCCCGGCCTGAGCGCAGGGTGGCGGAGCGCTCATAAGGGAACAATGCGCGCCGCCATCGTTCACGATCTTGCGTTCGGGGAGTATCTTCATCGCCAAGCACATCACACCTACCTGTCCCCCATGAGGCATCGACTGAGATTAAAGGTTGAGAAACCAAATCGTTGTGAGTGTTGTCGAGGCAGACCAATCGCTAGTTGAAATTGGCGTCGGTTTCAGATAATGTGTTCCCTGTATGTTCTGGAATTTAAATGGCCCAAACTTCAACGATTGAATGGACGAATGCTACATGGAACCCCGTGACAGGGTGCTCAAAGATAAGTGCTGGCTGTGACAATTGCTACGCAGAGCGCTTTTCCGAGCGCTTTCGGGGGGTTAGTCGAGAAGGCGCTGCAATTGAAGTTTATATTTCCCGTTTGAAAAAAGCTGGAAATTTTAAATATGTTACATTTACTCGTATATTGAAGCCAATTTCAGATAGGTCTTATTTTTATTTAATTTATGCTACCCAGCATTGGAAAGGTATTCAAGAATTTCGAGGCGTAGAAAAGAAAGCAATCGACGCGCAAGAGCAAATTCGCAATGCCGCAAAATATTCTGCCGGTGTTGCACGAACCGGGCAAGAAAGCCTGTTTGGCGCCGCGGTAATGGATATTGGCGCTAAATCCTATGAAGCCGAGCGCGAGCTCCAATTGGAACGTGGTCATTCGAAGTTTTTGAAAATATTGGCAGAATCGTTGAGTGGCATAAAATATGAAGATTTATTAGGCGAGGTGCTGCAGACGTCTTTGGTATGGGAGAGTGACCTTAAAGATTGGGTCATTGAACATAAAAAGGCAGGAAAATTGCTGATGCCAGATCTTGGCGCAAACCAAAGAGTTCCTAGCAAAGGAAATATCATTAAGCTAAAAATTTAAGCTATATGACTTCGAAAACGTCGAAGTCAATCACCTTTAAAATACTACCATTTAAAACTTGAACAGAGCAGTCTGTCATATATTTGATCCCACGTTCTCTAAATTTTGCTTGAAGCGGCTCTGCTAAATCTCGCGAAATTGTTCCGATTTTTTGAAAATCGCCTCCGAGAAACTCCAGTTCAAACGCAAGGCATGAAAAAAATTCGGATGTAACGTCGAAGCCATTTTGATCTACAATTGGCTGAGCATTCGCGGGGCCATAATAAGTAGGGACAAGTTGTCTTAGATCGTCATCAGCCATCGCAATTTCGTAGGCCGCGGTTTCACTTTTCCAGGTTTGCTTGCAATGATCGAATGGCATATTTTTGCGAAAAACTTTCCTAACGCGGCTGATTGAAGAATCCACAAAGATCAATCCGTACGCGCCTTCGGTTTTATAAATGAAGCCGCTTCCTTCTATACGGAGCCCTCGTGTGGCATTGGCAAATGTCATCCGCGAATTCCATCAGCAGAAGTATAAATAGCAGTATTTCTGGGTGCTATATCATACTTAAGCTAGTAATGGTGCGACTGTCCAATCGGTTAATGCCCCTCAATGCCCCGAAAACGGCGAGCCCGTTTGGGTGATCGTCATGGTCATACCGCCGGTCTGGTGGATCACCAGGTCGGGCAGGTTGTTGCCGAGCTGGCTATAGGCGACGAAGTTGGCGACGCCGGTTTGCGACACGCTCTGGACATTGCCGTCGCCGGTCTGGGTCTGCTGGGCGATGTTGCCGTCGCCGTTTTGCGTCAGCGAGGCGGTGTTCGACGAGCCGGTCTGTTTGAGGACGGCCTGATTGAGCGCAGCGCCCAGGCCCGTCTGCTGCACCGACGCCTGATTGTTGCTGCCTTCCTGCGTCAGGACGAGCGTGTTGAGCCCGGCGCCCTGGATCAGGGTGGCGGCATTGCCCGAACCTTGCTGGCTCGCATCGGTATGGTCGGCGCCGCCTTGCGCCTGGGTCAGGCTGAAGCTGTTGCCGTCACCGTTCTGGCTGACGGTTGCCTCGCCCGGGGCGCCGGTCTGATCGACGGTGGCGCTATTGCCCTGGCCGATCTGAGTGATCGACACGGTCGGCGCGCGCGCCACGATCTGGTCGGCGGTGATCGGCCGCGTGACCGGCGTAGGCGCGGCCGAGGCGGCGCCCGCCGTCAAAGCGAGCAGGGGCAGAAGGAGTGCGGCAATACGCATGGGAGGCTCCGAACGTGAAAAGACGCCGGGCGGCACCGATTGGCACCGCCCGGCAATCCGCTTACTGACGCACCACGGCGACGCTGTAGCTGCCGCCCTGGCTGATGGTCGAGGTGGCGCCGGCCTGAGCCGTTTGCGACACCCAGGCCTGGCCATAATTGCCCGTCTGCTGAACCAGCGAGGTGTTGTTGCCGCTGGTCTGGTTGACATTGGCGTAGTTGCCGTTGACGGCGCCGGAGGCGCTTGGGATCGTGCCGGTATAGCCCTGGTCGATGACCGAGGTTTCGTTGCCGACCTGGTTGGCATAGGCCTGGTTGTTCGAACCGTTCTGGTCGGTCAGCGAGTAACCGCTGCCGCTGCCTTGCTGGTTCGTCGTGGCGATATTGTTGCTGCCGCCGGTTTGCTGGATCAGGCCTTCGGCATAGTAGGTGCCGGCGCCCTGGGTGATCATGCCGGTGTCGTTGGTGCTGCCGTCCTGATTGCCTTGCGTGACGTCGGCAAAGTTCTGATAGCCGGCCTGATTGATCGTGCCGCTATGGTTGCTGCCGTTCTGGTCGATGACCGCGCCGGTCGGACCATAAACGATGGTGCCGGTCGAGGCGCCGGGCAGAACCGAGCCCGTCAGCAGTTCTTCGGACCAGATCTGGTTGGCGCCCGGGCCGTGGGTCAGCACGTTGCTGCCGCCCGAGACGCCGGTGCCGGTGCCGGCCTGCGAGATCGAGGCGACGTTGCTGACGCCGGCCTGCTGGTTGACGACGCCCAGTTCGTTGACGCCGGCCTGAACGATGACCGAGGTGTTGAAATTGTTGGCCTGACCGACCAGGGCGTGTTCGCCGCTGCCGCCCTGGCTGATGTTCGAGCTGTTATTGCCGACCTGAACGACGACGACGGTGCCGTTGACGCCTTCCTGATCCGAGGTCGAGGTGTTGCTCGGATTGGCAACGCCGTAGGCGCCCTGGCTTTGGGTGATGGTGGCCTGGTTGCCCGAACCACCTTGGGTGGCCGTCGCCTGGTTATAGCCGTCGGTGCCTTGCGTGGCGTCGAGGCCCTGGGTGATCTGGATGACGCCGCCATCGCTGGAATTGGTCTGATCGGCGGTGGCGTGCTGCGCCGTGCCGAGCTGCTGGATGGTGGTGTTGTTACCGGCCAGAGCCGGGGCGGCCACGAGCAGAGCGGCGAGCGAAACGGAAGCAAAAATAAGCGTTTTCAATGTAGGCTCCAAATGTAAAGCGGCGGCCCTTTTGGCGCGCCGTTCGTGACGGCGTTCGGCCGTTCACGATCACGACGCCGGAAGCCTGCCTCCCGGCGTATCGCTGGCCGCGGGCGTACGGCCGGCAAATTCTGTTGGTTACGTCGTCGTCCGAGCGGGCTTGATGTCAGGCCGCGTCCGGCGGCACCACCCCTGGCGGCGCGCGCACAGGTTCGCAGCCCGCAAAAAAGCGGGTGAACGACTGAGCGTTTCGCAAGTCCCCTTCAAAAGCCGCGAATTCCCTGAAGCGCCCTTTCGGAACACTTCCAGCCCCACATCGCCGGCGTTAACTTTTGTTAATAATGGTTAACGGCGCGATAAGGCTGTAAATTCCGGGGCTTGTCAATGTGGATTTTGAAACTTGATATCCGGCGTTATGCAGAAAGGCGTTTCCGAACGGAAGATGCCGGGCGGCAATTAAATACCGCCCGGCAATCCGCTTACTGACGCACCACGGCGACGCTGAAGCTGCCGCCTTGAGTGATGGTCGACGTCGCATTGGCTTGCGCAGTCTGGGAAACCCAGGCCTGGCCGCTATTGCCCATCTGGGTGATGGTCGAGGCGTCGTTGCCGCTTGTCTGATTGACGTTGGCATAGTTGTTGTTGACGTTCATCGACGCGCCGAAGCCTTCGCCAGCGATGCCCTGGCCGATCACCGAGTATTCGGAGCCGGTCTGGCTGGTATAGGCCTGGTTGCCCGAACCCTGCTGCCAGGTCGTGGCATACGAGCTGCCGGACCCTTGCTGGTTCATCTGCGCGATATTGCCCGAACCGTCCTGATAGACGACGGCGGCCGAGTAGTATTGGCCGGCACCCTGGGTCACCGAAGCGCTGTTGTTGAAGCTGCCGTCCTGGTTGCCCTGCGAGACGTCGGCGAAGTTCTGATAGCCGGCTTGGTTGATCGCGCCGTTATTGTTGTTGCCATTCTGATCGACGACGGCGCCCGTGGGGCCGTAGAGGGTGTGGCCGGTGGAGACGCCCGGGATGACCGAGTCCGACGGCAGGTTCTCGTGCCAGTGCAGGTTGGGGCCGGGGCCTGCCGACTGGGTGCCGTCGACGAAGCCGGCAAAGGTGCCGTCGCCGGTGCCGGCCTGAGCGATCGTGGCGACGTTGCCCGTGCCTTCTTCCTGATTGACGAGGCCCAGTTCACCGACGCCAGCCTGAACGATGGTCGAGGTGTTGAAATTGTTCGACTGACCGACGATGGCGTGTTCGCCGGTGCCGCCCTGAGTGATCAGCGAGGTGTTGTTGCCGACCTGAACGACGGTCACGGTGCCGTTGACACCTTCCTGATCCGAGGTCGAGGTGTTGCTCGGGTTGGCGACGCCGTAGAGGCCCTGGCTTTGCGTGATCGAAGCCTGGTTGCCTGAACCACCTTGGGTGGCCGTGGCCTGGTTGTAGCCGTCGGTGCCTTGCGTGGCGTCGAGGCCTTGCGTGATCTGGATGACGCCGCCATCGCTCGAGTTGGTCTGATCGGCGGTGGCGTGCTGCGCCGTGCCGACCTGCTGGATGGTGGTGTTGTTACCGGCCAGCGCCGGGGAGGCGGCCAGAAGCAGCGCGGTCAGCGATGCGGATGCGAGAATAAGGGTCTTCATTTCAACTCCCATGGAAGCATGGCACGCCGTTTTGGCGCACCGTTTCGTGACGGCCTTCGCCGTTCACGGACAAGACGCCGGCAGCCTGCCCGCCGGCGTATCGCCGGTTGCGCGCGCAACCGGCAAATGGCGATGTTTCCGGGTAGATGTGAGGCCCCTTGCGATGCGCGCACAGCTCCGCGGCCCGCGAAAACGCAGGCGAACACGCGATGTTTTGCATAACCCCCAATACCACCCAGAATAGCCACACGTGTCAGCGGCGCGACAGTGCGTGTCGCGGTCGCTTGAGTGTGACCGGTGTTAACCTTTGTTAATTATGGTTAACGCCGCCATAGGCATTCATATTACGAAGGTTGTCAAGCGCCGTTTTCATGATAAAAAATTCGCTTTTTGCGCGAAAATACAGGCGGTTGCGGGGGCATGATACCGGGATTTCGCCGCGTTCACGATCTTGCGTTCGGCAGGAAGCATCGGTGTGTTGACATCCCGCGGCAGCGCCCCATATGCTCGCTTAACGTTCAATCAGCGAAAAGGAGGTGGTCCAATGTCTCATTGTCACAAGCCGCATGCGGCGAAAGTACTGAGCACGGCCTTCATCGCCGGAGGCCGGCTCGTCTGAGCCCGCCGCGTGCAGTCAAGACAATGGAAGGGCCGTCCCGGTGGGGCGGCCCTTTTGCTTTGGGGCGCGATTATCAGGCGTGCCGGACGGCGGTATCGCGCTCGCGCAAAGGCGCCTGAAGGCTTCTGCCGCGCAGGCGGATGTGCAGGGTCTGCGCCCGGGCCAGCAGGAAGCGGTTGGCGCCGCCGACCTCGCGCCACGGCGCCGGTTTGAGGCCCTCCAGCGCCAGATCGTCGATGCCCAGCGCCACGCTTAAGCGTTCGGCCTGACCGGCGGCACCGGCACACAGCGCGTCGTAGTCGAGGAAGATCTGCCGCCGGCGCACGGTGTCGGGCTGATCGAGCAGGGCGGCGTGAACGCTGATCCACAGCTGCAGCCAATAGTCGATATGGTCGCGGTCGGCGTCGGCGGCGGGATGGCCGGGGAAGAGGAAGGGGCGCTGATCGGCGCCGAACTCGTGGTGGCCGAGCCAGGTCATGAACTCGGCGCGGAACGGGTCTTCGGCGGCGAGCTCCAGCGCCTTCTGGTGCTGACGCAGCAGGGATTGCGCCTGCTGCAGCGGGGTGCGGAACGGGTGGACCAGCACCGCGCCCGGAAAGGTCTCGACGAGCGCGCTCAGGCGCAACACATTGGCGTTGTTCTTCGACAGATACCGCGCTCCGCCGTGGCGGCGGCGCACCAGGCCGACATAGTCGGCAAAAGCATCGAGCGTTTGCGCTTGCGGCTCGACCGGCGACAGGCCGTCGCGGGTGGTGAAACGCGCGCCTTCGTGGCGGCGCCAGAAGACCTCTTCGATGGCCTCGGCGCTGTCGAGATCGTGCAGGAGGCCGTCGCCGTGACCGCGTTCGGTGCGGGCAACGTGGCGGTTGAGCTTTTGCGACCACGCCGCCCAGCCATTGGGCGCCAGGGGAAACGGCAGGTCGCGATAGGTCAGGGAGGCCAGGCCCGCCTGTTCGTGCAGCAGGCGCGTCAGGATGGTGGTACCGGCGCGCGCCAGGCCGGTGACGAAGACGGGGGCGTCCTCGGCCTCGTTGGCGGGCCGGTTGACGGTCTCGGGCCAAGGTTCAAAGTGCGCGCGTTCGAGGTCGAAGGTCAGGTCGAGCACGGCGGGCGTGCCCAGCGCCACGCGTTGCAGGGTGCGCTCGAAGCCGGGGGCTTTGGTTTTGGCCTTTTGGGCGCTCGCCTTGGCCGATTTGCGGCGGACCATGAAATAGGCGCCGGACAGGACCAGCAGGACGATGCGCGCCGGCCAGTCGGTATAGGCCTGCTTCAGATGGTACGGCCACAGATGATTGGCGCCGAACGCCACCAGAAACGGCGCGGCGACGACCAGCAGAAGCAGGGCGCCCGTCAGCGACTGGCGCATCAGTCGCGTCGAGATCAGCCGCAAGGCCCGCTCCTTGGCCCATTCGGAGACGTAGCGCCGCTTGAGTATCCGGCCTGACCGGACCGCGGTCGCGCCCAGGGCGACGAAGCCCGGCAGTATGCGCGTCGCCCAGGTCAGCTCGATCGAGGCGAGCGTCGCCAGGAGGAGGACGATCAGGCCGGGTAGCAGCGCGGTCATGGCTTAGGGCACCTTGGGGTCGGCGGGGGCCGGGGCAGGCGTTGGGCGCGGGATGCGCGATTGGCGCACGGGCGCCTGTTCGCCGCGCATCTTGCGCAGCATGCGTTTGAACGGATACCAGACGATGGAGATCAGCATCAGCAGGAGCGCGGCGACGACGCCGAGCGCGGTGCCGATGGCGCCAAGGCCGAGGCCCGGGCCAGTATAGGCCATGGCCGGTGCGGCCGTTAGCGCTAACACGGCGATGCCCGCGCTGGCTGTGAGGATTGAACCTTTGGTCAATGACATGTCTCACCCTTTACATGATCGATGGCGATGGCCGCCTCGGCCGGTTCCACATACCGGCTCCAGCGCAGTTGCAGGCGGCGCCGTTTCGGCGTCGCGGAGGTATAGAGCCAGCGCACCGTGCCGTCGGGCGCGGCGCGCAGCACGCGGCCGCCTTCGGTGTCCTCGATCATGAAGTCACCATTGCTAAGCGGCGTGGCGCGGCCCTGGGCATGGGTATCGATGGCCAGCGTCTGCATCACCTTGTCCATCGGGAAGGTGACGGCGCCGGTCTTGAAATCGTAGACGGCGACGCGATTGCTGCCGTCGACAATGCCTTCGGGGGCGCCGAAGCGCCAGTTGTTGTCGAAGACCGAAATGCGGTGATCGTCGATGACGCTGACGTCGTGCTGCATCGCCCACGGGCCGGTCTTCGACCACAGCACCTTGCCGGTCGAGGGGCGGTAAAGCAAAAGCGTCGACAGGTTGCGCAGGCTGAGCAGCAGGTCGCCCTTATGCCAGTTGGGGCCATCGCTCAGCATCGGCTGGACGTCGTTGAGGTGGAAGGGATCGTCGGTATAGGGCCGGCTGCGCCACAGGCTGCCCAGCCCATTGCGGTCGAGGATGTCGGCGACGCGGGCGGAAAACAGCGTCTTGCCGTCGGGACTGACCTGCATCAGGCCTTCGTCGTTGAACAGCGGGGTGACGTCGGGGACCTGGGCGTGGGGCAGGCGGAAATCGGCCCAGATATTGCCATCGGCGTCGCGCTCGACCGAATGGTGGAAGATGCCGTCGATCATCCATTCCAGCCGGCCGCAGGC
>FTCZ01004868.1_pt1 | contig 115029 bp, 102 predicted proteins | sample 1658871 | NCBI WGS metagenome assembly FTCZ01 (sample SAMEA3914864, study PRJEB12502) | metagenome | biome: forest; material: soil | place: USA | collected 2012-03-12 | depth 0.3 m | reverse complement strand
TGCGGAGAGGTGCCAGAGAGGTCGATTGGGACGGTCTCGAAAACCGTTGTGCGGGTAACCGTACCGTGGGTTCGAATCCCACCCTCTCCGCCACCGGGTCTGCAGATCGAGATGGAAGTCCGCTTTCCCGGATGAAGGGGCGTAGAAACTGCGCCTACTAGCGCCTCATGCCGGCCGCAGACGCCCGCTCTCCCGCATATTCCCTTGCACCGCGCTCGAATCCAGGGATCAGCAGATACCGTGCCGCTTCACCCTTGGTATAGTTGCATTGCCACCTCTTGGTTCTCGTGGCTGATCCACCGCTCCACTTATTGAGACGTCTCGAAACGCGGCACCGAGCCGCGACTACAGGAGACAAAACATGAGCCTGGAATATGTCTCGAACCTCGGTGGATCGGGGTCGGAAGAATTGGTCCCGTCGCGTTATGCGGTGCGGGTTGGCGAGATCGACGTGCTGGTGATCAGCGACGGCGTGCTGCCGCTGCCGACCGAGACGATGTCGACCAACGCCGACCCCGTCGAGCGCTCGGCCTGGCTCGAGGAGATGTTCCTGCCCCAGGACGCGTTCGATTGGGCGCTGAACGTCGTCGTGGTGCGAAGCGGCGATCAGACCATCCTCGTCGATGCCGGGTTGGGAGGCCAGTTCCCCGGCTTCCCTCGCGCCGGACAGTGTATCCAGCGGCTCGAGGCCGCCGGCATCGACCTAGCGGACGTGACCGACGTCGTCCTTACCCACATGCACATGGATCATGTCGGCGGGCTGCTCGGTGACGACGTGAAGAAACGGCTGCGTCCCGACTTGCGGATCCATGCCGCCGCCGCCGAAGTCGACTTCTGGGCGGCACCCGATTTCGCCCATACCGAAATGCCATCACCGGTGCCGGACGTGCTGCGATCGACGGCGAAGCAGTTCCTGCAGGAATACCACAACAAGATCCGGACGTTCGAGGAGGAGTTTGAAGTTGCTCCGGGGGTGGTGGTGCAGCGCACCGGCGGCCATACGCCCGGGCACAGCGTGGTCCGCGTGATGTCAGGTGGTGAGCGGTTGATGTTCGCCGGCGACGCGCTGTTCCCCGTCGCCTTCGAGCATCCCGAATGGCATAACGGCTTTGAGCATGATCCCGAAGAGGCGGTTCGCGTTCGGGTCCGTCTCTTGCGGGATGCGGCGGCGACCGGGGAGGTGCTGGTGGCCACGCATATGCCCTTCCCTTCGGTCGGCCGGGTGGCGATCGACGGTGATCGCTTTCGCTGGGTCGCGGCGTTCTGGGATTACTGATCGCTTGCGGGTTGGGGCCAGGCAATGTCGCGCGGCGTCGAAGCGCGAATGTACAAACGCCAGAAGGATGCGAGTGCCATGAAGATCGTCGTGATTGGCGGAACCGGGCTGATCGGCTCAAAGGTCGTGTCGATGCTCGGCAGCCTGGGACATCAGGCAATTGCAGCCGCGCCCAGCAGCGGGGTCAATACGATCACCGGTGAGGGCCTGGCGGTGGCGCTGGAGGGAACGCAGGTCGTGGTCGACCTCGCGAACTCGCCGAGCTTCGAGGATCAGGCAGCGATGGACTTCTTCCTGACCGCGGGGAAGAATCTGATCGCGGCAGAGACCGCGGCGGGGGTGGGGTTGCACGTCGCTTTGTCGGTGGTGAACACCGAGCGGTTGCTCGACGCCGGCTATTTCCGTGCGAAACTCGTGCAGGAGACGCTGATCCGCAACAGCCCCATTCCCTTTACCCTGCTGCATGCGACCCAGTTCATGGAGTTCCTGCGCGGTATTGCCGACGAAGCGACGCGCGATGACGGTGTGCACCTGTCGCACGCCTTTATCCAGCCGATCGCCGCGGAAGATGTCGCGACCGCAGTGGTCGAGGTCGCGCTGGCCCCTGCAGCCAACCGGACGATCGAAATCGGTGGCCCCGAGAAGTTCCATCTCGACGAGTTGATCGCTTGCGTTCTCGAGCACGACAAGGATCCGCGCGAGGTCGTGACCGATCCCGATGCCCGCTATTTCGGAATCCGCCTCAGCGAGAATTCGCTGATTCCGGGACCCGATGCGCGGCTTGGCGCCACGTCATTCGACTGGTGGATCGCCAACGTCCCGCCGCCGCCGAAACGTTGAGCGGCCCCGACCGCCGTACAGTCTTCCTCACGCAACGGAGGTCTCATGTTCAGAAATATCTGCGTCGGCCTTGCCTTCCTTCTCGGCGTCGGAGCGCTTGCAAACGGGCTCTTCATGCTCCTCTCGCCACAGAATTGGTATTTCGCGGTGCCGGGCGTCACCACGACCGGTCCGTTCAACCAGCATTTCCTGCGCGATATCGGGCTGATCTTCCTGCTCATGTCGGTCGCGCTGTTCGTCGGCGTCGCGAAGCCACAATATCGGGTCGTCTGCTGGGGCGCGGCGGCCTTGTGGGAATCGGGCCATGCGCTGTTCCATTTCTGGGAAGTCGCGGTGGGCATTTGCGGACCGTCCGCGCTTGTTCGCGATTTTGCGGCGGTCACGCTACCGGCGATCCTGTGCATCCTGTTGACGCTCCGGGCGATCGCCGACGCTCGTGTCCGGATCGCGCCCAGCCTGTCCAGAATGACCTGAGGCAGAACGTAGCGACCCTTCGCATTTCAGGACGCCGTTACCGTCAGCCCGCTTCGGCGATGAGCGCGGCAAGCGTATCGCATGCCTTATCGAGATGGCCGTGGCGCAGATTGGTCACGCACAAAAGAAAGCCGGGCCGAGCCTGCGCCCGATCCTGGTGCCAGATGGACAGCGGTAGCGGGGCGATCCCGCGGTCGAGCGCCTGCTGAGCCAGCGCCACATCGTCCATACCGGACGGCAGCCGTGTCAACAGGGCCAGCCCTGTGCAGCTTTCGACCGCGAGACCGGATCCCAGTTGCGCGTGCAGCGCATCCCGACGGTCCCGATACAATCGCTTCATTTGACGCAAGTGGCGAAGAAAATGACCGTCGGCGAGGAAGCTGGCGAGGGCAAGCTGGGTCGTGGTGTTCGGCGCGGGATTGAGACACGCCGCGACGTCGGCGAAATGGGCGGCCAGCGATACCGGTACGACCATGAAGCCAAGCCCGAGTGCCGGGCTCAACGTCTTGCTGAACGTGCCGATATGGATGACGCGGCCACTGGTATCCTGCGCTGCCAGCGCCGGAACGGCGCGGCCGGAAAGTTGCAATTCGCTCAGATAGTCGTCCTCGACGATCCAGGCATCCTCGCGAATTGCCCAGGCAAGGAGGTCGCGCCGTCGCGATGGAGACAGCGGCACACCGGTCGGCGCCTGCTGGCCTGGCGTGACGATCGCGAATGCCGCATCCGGCGCGGCCGCGACGCCCAGGTCGACCCGCAATCCATCAGCATCGACCGGCACGGCGACCGGGGTCACGCCGCCGAGCTCCAGTCCCATCCGTGTGACGGGAAAGCCGGGATCCTCGATCCAGGCCGACCGGCCGTGCGCCCGCAATGCCAGGATCGTCAGGCACAGTCCGTTCTTGTAGCCGCTGGTCAGGATAATCTGGTCGGGTACGCACGCGATGCCGCGCGTTATCGCCAGGTTACTCGCTATTTGCGCGCGAAGCTCCGGGTGACCGCGTGGGTCGGGCGGCCCGACCGGCGCCATGGCATCGTCTCGCGCGGCACGCGTGCGCAATCGCGCCCACAGCTTGGCGGGAAAGGCATCCTGGGCCGGGACACCCATCTGGAACGGCAAGGGGTGAAGCGAGAATCCGGGCTCGATACCCTCGAGTGGACGGCGGATGCGAATGTCCCCGCGCGCCGGGCCGGCTGGCCGTCGGTTGGCGACTCTGGTGCCGGCTGCTCCCGCTGAAACGACCAGGAATTCGTCGGCGAGCACTTCATAAGCGGCTTTCACCGTCCCTCTCGCCACGCCAAGCTGGGCCGCAAGATCCAGCCATGACGGCAGTCGGGCGCCCGGTCCCAGACGGCCCTCCAGGATCGCCGATCGCAGCGTGTCGCTGATCTGGACCGTGATCGGCGTGGTGCGCGACCGGTCGACAGCAAAGGCGAAACCGTTCGACGGCCAGGATAGGGTCATCTTCTTCCTTCACGATATCGATCAATATCGGGTCCGGAGACGTTCGAGCGCGTCCTCGCCGCCAGCGGTTCCCATGGCGCCCAGACGATCCAGCTTCACGAAATGTGACACGACCGGAAAAATCTACGGTCGTGGAATGGATGGAACAGCAAGGGACCGCGTTCAGCGCGGCCAGGGGGGTGGCGTGAAAGGTGCTGATCTTGGGGTTATTCAGCGATACGGCATCCCGGTGCTGCCGGGTGCGATGCAGGGTTTGGTGCGACCGATCGAAGCGACCAGAAGGCGTCAACGACAGAATTCCTCGCCCTCACATCCCGCCTGCAGGCTTTTCACCCACTCGCGCGCGGCGCGTGCCTCAGCCACAATCCAGGTCGCAAATGCACGGACCCGCCGGTCCTCGGACTGCCGCTTCGTGGACGTCAGCCAATAGCGTCCGCGACCGAACGCTGATTTTCGCAGCACAGGCACGAGCAAGCCCTGCTGGATTTGCTGCTGCCAGAGGAGCGCGTTCAGGATAGCCACGCTGTGACCGGCCAGCGCCGCTGCGCCATCGAGCAATTGACTATCGAAGCGCAACGCGCCGGCCTCGGGCTGGTTCGACTCCAAGCCCGTCACTTGTTCGTACCACATCGACCACCAGGAATCGTTCGTCGTGGATCGAGGTAGGGACATTACGTCGTCAGGGGTCGAGCAATGCGGGTGTCGGGACAGAAATTCGGGACTGGCGAATGGCAGGATGGGCGACAAGAGGAGAGGCCGGGTAGAGAGGCCCGGCCAGGGCTCTACGGAGTTCCGGATCGCCAGATCGGCCTCCCCGCCATCAAGGTCGACAATGGCATCGCTGGCCAGCAGTCGAATGGCGATTTCCGGGTGATTGAACTGGAAAGCACCGATCCGCGGCGCCAGCCAGTTCGCGCCGAATCCCGTCGAGCAGGAGACGGTCAGCACGCGCGCATCGCCGATCGCCGCAATCGCGAAGGCTCCCGCGATACTATCGAAGGCTGGCGTTAACCGGGCGGCGATCTGGGCGCCGATATCCGTCAGCGCCAGCCTGCGGCCGGCTTTCACGAAAAGACGGGTGCCGATGCGATCCTCGAGCAAACGGAGCTGGTAGCTCACGCCGGGCTGGCTCAACCCCAATTCGTCGGCCGCCCGGCCAAGCGTGCCGAGGCGCGCCACCGTCTCGAATGCTCTCACGGCCAGCAACGGGGGTATCTCGCGTTTCATAAAATATCAGTCCAGCTGATAGGACGGTGGATCTCTTGATTGGATGATCGGCGATTGATGCGCAATGACCTCCCTCTGGAGGGCAGCGCCTTGCTTGATGATTATCTCTCTAAAACTTGGGCCGAGAACCACGGAAAGGCCAGCGCCGATATTGCCGGCCTGGTTGGCCGTCTCTTTCGAATTGCGAAGGTGGGCTTTAGGAATGGCGGTGACCGAACCGTGGACGCTCATCCAGCCGATTGCCGATCGTCGTCCGTGGCCGAAGCAGCGGAGGGGCCGCAAACAGGCACGACGCGCTCCGAAGAGGCGGATTCGCACATCACCATCGGCGATTAGTTTTCGAGAATCTGGTCTGCCGTGCAGATTGCGGCATATTCCCCGTCCAGGTTGCTCAACGACGCCAGATGGATTTCGTCGGCCGAGCGCAGCACCCCGTTCAGATCGGCTCTGGCGAAGGTGAAGCAGGCATCGGACACCACCGATACACGGAAGCCCAGACACGCCGCCGACCGCGCTGTCGCCTCCACCGAGTAATTCGTGGCCACGCCGGTCAGGACGAGCGTGTCGATCGATCGCAGGCGCAGATACTTTTCCAGGCCCGAATTGGCGAAAGCGTCGGTGACGTGCTTGTCCACGACATGTTCGTGAGCACCGGGGATAAACGCGTTCTGGAACTCGGCTCCCGGCCGGCCCGCGTAGAAGCCGGATTCCGGCTCGAGTGACAGGTGCCGGACGTGGATGACGGGACGGCCATGCACCCGCCACGCCGATAATAACCTGGCGGTATTTGCCTCAGCCTGGGGATTGTTGCGCGGAGCACGAGCGGGATCGGCCATGGTCTTTTGCAGGTCGATCAGGATGAGAGCGTCGTTGTTGGTCTGGTTCACGGACGGGATATATCCTCTACGCAGGGCGGCCGTCCCGCCCGAAATGATGATCGCGCTGCGGCGTTCAAGCCCTCCAAAGGTGATGGGCGAGCGAGAGAGGCAGCGTCTTGAAGCGATGTGACAGCTTCTTCGCCGGGAAGGAACGCGATAGACTGGCCCCGATTCCAGGAGCACGAGCATCACGCCACTTGACCATCTCTTTCGGGCAATCAGGCCGGGTTTCGAGCGCATAGATGCAGGCGTCGGCAAGCCGCGGCACGCGCATCTGTCGGCCTATGCCTCGGTGATCCTGGATGGCGGGTACCGGCAGTCCGGCTATCTCGGCCGCGTGCGCCTCGAGCCCGGCGACGTCCTCATCCAGCCGGTGCTCGACCGCCACGAAAGCTGGCCGGCGCCGCACCAGGCGCCGCATGTGCTGCGTCTCGCCTGGCGGCCCGAGCCAGGCCTTGGCGGCGTCTACCGGCCTGGCGCAATCGATCTCGTGATCCGGACGGCTGAACGTGACCCTGCCGAAGCCAGCGCCTTGCTCGCCGACATGCTCGCGGCGCAGCAACCGGAGACGGTCGCGGTGCACGACTGGCCGGACCTGCTCGCAAGGGCGCTGCGCGCGGGGCCGGTAGGGATCGCTGCCTGGGCCCTCGACCACGGCCTGGCTCGGGAGACGGTCTCGCGCGGCTTCACGCGCTGCTGGGGCGTGGCGCCCCAGGGGTTCGCCGGCGAGTTGCGCGCGCGCCAGGCGTGGCTGCGCAGCGTTGGCGGTCGGGACGGGCTGGCCGATATCGCCGCCGATCTCGGCTATGCCGATCAGCCGCACATGACCCGCGCGGTACGGGCGCTGACCGGGCTTCCGCCCGCAGCCTGGCGCCGGCGCGTAGCGGCGGGTGCTGTGCACCTGTAGTCCGGGCTTGCAATCGCCGATGGCCGGCCGCCCGACGCTGGAACTCAGGCCGCGGCGATCGCTTCGATCTCGAGCAGCCATTCCTCGCGATAGATGCCGCAGATGATGATCGACATCGCCGGACAATGTTCGCCGAGTATCTCGCGACGCACCTCGTACGTCTCGCCGCGATATTTGCGATCGGACAGGAAGATGGTCATCTTGACGATGTTGCGCACCGTCATCTGCGCTTCGCGCAGCTGGGCGGCGACATTGGCCCAGGCGAGTCTCGCCTGTTCGCGGAAGGTTGCCGGAACCCGGTCCTTCTCGTCCACCGGCACCTGGCCGCTGACAAAGACGAAACGCCTGACATTGCTGATTTCGACCGCCTGGGAATAAGCGGCGTCGGTAGGGTTGATCGCGCGGATCTGCATGTCGGCATCCTCGAACGGAAAGGGAAGGAAAGGAGCGAGCGAAAGCCCGGCGAGAAGCTCGCGCCGGGCGAGATCATCGATCATGGGTACCTCCCGTGTGGAGGATGGGAAAACCGTGAAGCACGCGGCCTGTGGCGAGGAGAATATCGCCCATGTGCGCGCGCATCTTGAAGCAGTGTGACCCGCGAGCGTCAGCGTCCCCGATCGACGATTCCGTCTCCGCTCCCGAGGTCCAGCGGTCCCCCGACTCCCGTCGCATGGATGTTCCCCCGCATCACCCGAACGCGCAGGGGGGTGCCGGGCCGCACGGCGACGACAACCTTGAGTCTGATCGGGTAGGCCCAGAAATCCCCGCGCTCGTCGGCCGGAGGCAGGCATTCCCGCGACCAGCGGCCACGGTCGGGATAGCGATCCCGAATATGGGTGACGCCTTCCGCCGACATGACGGTGAACGTCACCGCGCCGGCCTCCGGGCCTTCCCCTCGAATGCGGACCGATGGCTCGCCCCGCGACTCGACGATGCGGACATCGGCTTGCACCAGATCGATGTCGATTCGATCGGCCGCGCCCTGCCACCGCCAGTCGGGGGCGGCGGTCGTGGCCATGGAGGCCGCGACGGCCATCGCGGCGGAGATAGCGAATATATTCATGCCGCAGCGGGTGCCACGCCGACACAGGGGCTCGCTATCTGTGCCTTGCGCTCAAAGGGTGAAATCCCAGTCATGCATTCACGGGGAAAAAGGCCGACCGCCACCATCATCGCGTCAGGTTGTGGATCGGATGCGAACGGGGTCTTGATGCAATGTGACCAGCGTTCGGATCACATCGGTTCAAGACGCCGCCCGGCGGGATCGCCATCGAGGACGCCGATCCAACCCAAGCGAGGGCAGTCTCCACGATGACGTCGAACGAAGCGATGAAAGTGACCGCCGGCCACTGGGCCGGCCGCGTGATGACGGGACTCGCCATCCTGTTCCTGGCATTCGACGTGGTGATCAAGCTCATCCCGATCGACCCGGTCCTCCAGGTCATGGCCGGGCTCGGCTATCCCGGGACGGTCGGCTTCGCGCGTTTCCTCGGCATCGTCACGCTCGCCGGCCTCGCGCTTTATGCATGGCCGCGCACCTCGCTCCTTGGCGCGGTGCTGCTGACCGGTCTGTTCGGCGGCGCGATCGCAAGCAAGATCAGGGTCGATGCACCGCTCTTCTCCGACATTCTCTTCGGGCTTTATCTCGGCCTGCTCGTCTGGGGTGGCCTCTATCTGCGCGACCCGCGGCTGCGCGCGCTTTTTCCCGTGACTTCCCGGTGAGCGGTGCCATGCCGGACAAGAAAACCGCGCCGCAGAGCGTCGACGACTATCTGGAAGGCGTCGCGCCTCGCATGGCCCCAGCTCTTCGCCACCTGCGCGCCGTGATCCGCGCTGCCGCGCCCGAGGCGGAAGAGATCGTGCGGATGGGTGCGCCGACCTATCTGTACCGCGGCAATCTCGTTTCCTTTTCGGCCGCCGCGAAACACTGCGCCTTCTACGTGATGAGCCCGGGCCCCATCGCCGCGCGCAAAGCAGCGCTTGCGGGGTTCGACACGGCACCAGGCGCGATCCGTTTTCAGCCCGACAATCCGCCGCCCGACGATCTGATCACCGCCATCGTGCAGGAGCGGGTGCGCGAGAATGAGGCGAAGCGCTAGGCACGGCAGCGCCCGTCCATCCCGAGAATGTCAGCGTCGGCGACTGACGCTCAGCCTCGAGGGGCGTTCCGTCGTTGCGGTCCGCCGGCCAGGCTGGGCACCAGGCCGGGTAATTCGCCGAGACGAGGCGCGAAGAAATTGTGGAGCGGTTCGATCGCGACGCGCATGTCGCGCTCGATGCGCTCGGCTTCGGCGGCCTTGGCGAGCCGGTCGGCCAGAAAGATCTGGAACTCGTCCGCCGAATCCCAGATTTCAATGACACGAAAGCCGAATTGGGTTTGTGCGGTCATGTGCAGATAGATGCCTGCCGCCGGATCCTGCTCGACACCGAGCCGGTTCATGACGCGGGCATATTCCTCCTCGGTCATGCCGTGAACGTCGATCGTCGTCATTTCCGCCATGGTGTACCTCGCGCCGTTATTGACGCTTGCTGGCATGACACCTGCCCAAGGTATTGAACGGATGTGATCAGACCGACGGCACCGTCACCGGGTCCCGGATCTCACCATGGCATGGTTCCCGCCGGTCCATGGACGAGCTTCACCGTTCGTACGCTGATCATCTGACGCATCTTGTCGGCGATGATGGCGGCGCGGTGCGTGTCGACATCGAGTACCGAAAGCGTCACGCGGAGCCTCTGCCGCGTATCGCGCGCCTCGACCTGCTCGACCATGCGATCCTGCTGGGCAAACAAACCCAGCAGGCGGCAGAGGACCTGCGGGCAACGATCGGCGGTCACCACGAAAACCACGCGAGGCGGAGGCGCCGCCCCGCGCGATTTCGACGTTACGGTCACGCAGCGAGCGATGTGGGCCGTTTGTCGGCCATGAGCGAGCGGGCGAGCGTATCCGCCGCCTCGTTCGGTGCCATCCGGTTTGCCTCGGCAAGGTCGAGCACTTCCGCGAGCCGCGGACCGATGCCTTCGACGCGTTGCCGTGCCTCGGCTTCGCTCCAGCCGAGATATTCGGCGGCTACATTGATGATACCGCCGGCGTTCACGAGATAGTCCGGCGCATACAGGACGTTCCGCGCCGCGAGGTCGAGGCCCTGCTGCGGCGTGGCGAGCTGGTTGTTGGCTGCCCCGCACACGATTTTGGCGTGCAGGCGCCTGACCGCGGCCTTGTCGATCACGCCGCCGAGCGCGCAGGGAGCGAACACATCCGCGGGTGCGGCGAGCAGCCGGCTCGACGTCGTGACCTCGGCGCCGAACAGGGCGACAGCCTTCGCCGCGACCGCCTTGCGCGGTTCGGCAACGATCAGCCGGGCGCCGGCCTGGTAGAGCAAGTCGCACAAGGCAAAGCCGACATGGCCGAGCCCCTGCACGGCGACGGTCGCGCCGCGAAGATCAGTGCCGAGGCGTCGCTGGACGGCGACTTCCATCGCGCGAAACACGCCGAGCGCGGTCCAGGGCGAGGGGTCGCCGCCCGGCATCCCCGGACGTGCCGGGAGGCCGGCGACATGACCGGTGGTTTCGGCGACCTGGAGCATGTCGCCCACCGAGGTGCCGACGTCCTCGGCGGTCACGTAGCGCCCGCCGAGCGCGGCGACCGCGCGTCCGAACGCGCGAAACAATGCGCTTCGATCGAATTGGCCGGCCGGCTGGCAGATAACGGCCTTGCCGCCGCCCAGCGGCAGGCCGGCCAGTGCATTCTTGTAGCTCATGCCCTCGGCCAGGCGCAGCGCATCGCGCGCGGCATCGCGTTCGCTATCGTAACGCCACACCCGGCATCCTCCCGCCGCGGGGCCGAGCAAGGTCGAATGCAGCACGATCATCCCCCGGAGCCCGCTTTGCGGATCGTCAAGCGGGACGATCTCCTCGGGCGGGTGCGAGTGCGAGGCGCGATCGAACGGCATGGGCTGGTCTCCGGCTGTTTCGGAGAGAATATCTGCGATCGAGCGGGATTTCTGACCTCATCTTGCCAGATTGATCGCTATTCCGGTAAAAACTGACCGGCAATCGATGAGCTACAGGATGAATCGTGTCGGAAGATCTCGACGTCTATGAACGAAAGATCCTGCGCGTGCTGCAGGACGATGCGTCCCTCTCCACCGCCGCGGTGGCGGAGATGGTTGGCCTGTCGGCATCGCCCTGCTGGCGCCGCATCGACCGGCTGGAGCGCGACGGCTTCATCAAGCGCCGGGTGGCGATCGTCGAACGCCGCAAGGTCGGGCTTAACGCCCAGATATTCGCGCAAGTGAAGTTGAACGCGCATGGCCGTGCCAATCTCGACGAATTCGCCGCTGCGATCCGCGAGTTTCCCGAAGTGCTCGAATGCCACGTCATGATGGGATCGGTGGATTTCATGCTGCGTGTCGTCGCCGCGGATATCGAGGCCTATGAGCGCTTCTTTTTCGAGAAGCTGTCGCGATTGCCGGGCGTGCAGGAAATCAACTCGACCGTGGCACTGTCCGAAATCAAGTCGACAACGGCCTTGCCGGTTTGACGCCTGCACCGGCAATGCGCTCCTCGCGCAAGGCCGCAATGCGGTCACGCGCGGCCTGACGGTCGAATATATCCGCAACCCGGACAATCCGATGATCGAGCAGGCCGTCCATATGTGGAAGAGCCAGATGCTCGGGATGATGTTCGGCCCCGACCCGTGAGACTGCCGGCCGGGCGCCGCAGTCTCATCCGATCATCATCAGGCTGGCATTGCCGCCGGCCGCAGTGGTGTTGATCGAGGTCGAGACTTCCTCGAGCAGCCAGTTGCTCTGATAGGCAAGCGGCTGATCGGCGTGCGCGGCATGGACCGACACGATCGGCCCGGGCAGGGAGGCCGCCTTGGCGACCATGTTGCTCACCGCCTCGCTCCCGCCCTCGACCAGCGCCGCCGCATAGGGTTCGGACGAGGCGCCGGCAAAGGCCGCGGCGACATTCGCCGGCAGGTTGGCGGGCATCTCCATGCCTTCGACCCTCCCTTCGTTGCCCGAGGCGAGCACCGCCGCCATCTGCTCGAACAGCCCGGCGCGCGTGAGCGGGGCCAGCAGGATCCTGCCGCGCGGGTGCAGCGAGTACAGGTTTCGCTCGCCGACCGGGCCCGGCAGTTCGATATCGGTCCCGAGCGGTGTTGCTTCGCCGTACCGCCGCGCGATCGCAGCGCTCGTGGCCTCGCCCTGTGCGTCCAGCCAGTCCGCAAATGCACTGAGCCGCGGATTATCCCGACCCCGATCAGCCTCGAACCGCGGCGCACGGGCGACCAGCCGGCCGAGATAGAGCGGGCCGCCGGCCTTGGGTCCGGTCCCCGACAGACCGCGGCCGCCGAACGGCTGGACACCGACGATCGCCCCGATCACGTTGCGATTCACGTAGAGATTGCCGGCCTTCACGCGCGCGGTTACCTCGGCAACCGTCCCGTCGAGCCGCGTGTGGAGCCCGAAAGTCAGGCCATAGCCGGTCGCGTTGATCGCATCGATCAGCGACTCGAGATTCTCGCGGCGATAGCGGACGACGTGCAGGACCGGCCCGAACACTTCGCGCTTCAACGAGGCGATGCTGTCGATCTCGATGATCGTCGGCGCGACGAACGTCCCGTTCCCGGCTTCTGGGGGAAGAGGATATTGTTCGACCCGCGCGCCGGCGTCGCGCATCGCCGTAATGTGCCGCTCGATCGTCTCCCTGGCCTCGGCGGTGATGACCGGGCCGGTGTCGATATTGAGCGCGTCGGTGCGCCCGATGTGCAATTCCTTGAGCGCGCCGCGCAGCATCGTCAGCGTGCGATCCGCGACATCTTCCTGGAGGCACAGGATGCGCAAGGCCGAGCAACGCTGGCCCGCGCTGTCGAACGCCGAGGCGATGACGTCGGCGACGACCTGTTCGGCGAGGGCCGAGGAATCGACGATCATCGCATTCTGCCCGCCGGTTTCCGCGATCAGGGGAATGGGCGTGCCGTCCGCGGACAGCCGCGTCGACAATTGCCGCTGGATGAGACGCGCGACCTCGGTCGAGCCGGTGAACATCACCCCGGCGGTCTGCGGTGCGCCGACCAGCGCGGCACCGACCGGACCGTCGCCGGGGACGAGTTGCAGGGCGTCCGCCGGAATCCCCGCCTCGTGCAGCAGGCGCACTGCCTCGGCCGCGATCAGCGGCGTTTCCTCAGCCGGTTTGGCGAGGACCGGATTACCCGCGACCAGCGCCGCGGCGATTTGGCCGGTGAAGATGGCGAGCGGAAAATTCCACGGGCTGATGCAGACGATCGGCCCCAGCGGTACCTGGTCCGTGCCGAAGCTGGCTCGGGCGCGCGCGGCATAATAACGCAGGAAATCGATGGCCTCGCGAACCTCGGCGATCGCATTGGGCAGCGACTTGCCGGCCTCGCGGACGATCAGCCCGAGCAGGATCGCCATGCGCCCCTGCATGGCGTCGGCCGCGCGATCGAGCATCGCGGCGCGATCGGCGAGTGGCGTCGTGCCCCAGGTCGATTGCGCGGCGGCAGCGACCGATGCAGCGGCCTGATCGGGCGACATCTCGACCACCTGTCCCACGACATCGCGGTGATCGGCGGGGTTGAGCACGGGGCGCTCGGCACCTTGGCCGGATGCCGGCGCCGCTCGCCATGTCATCGCCGCGCTTTCGATCAGCTTCGCGCTGAGCGCTGCCAGGGCGGTCTCGTCGCTGAGATCGATGCCATCCGAATTGCGACGGTCGGGATAGATGCCCCGGGGAAGCGCGATCAGGTCGTGGCGCGTGCCGGGATGCGGCATGGCACGGACCTGGTCGACGGGATCGCCGATCATGTCGTCGATCGCCACATCGGGATCGGCGATGCGGTTGACGAAGGACGAATTGGCGCCGTTCTCGAGGAGCCGGCGCACGAGATAGGCAAGCAGCGTCTCGTGCGTGCCGACCGGCGCGTAGATGCGGCAGGGCCGGTCGAGCTTCGCCTTGCCGACCACCTGGTCGTACAGCGGCTCGCCCATGCCGTGCAGGCACTGGAATTCATATTGCCCGGTCTCGAAGTCCGGGCCGGCGAGGCGATAGATCGTCGCCAGCGTCTGCGCATTGTGCGTCGCGAATTGCGGGAACACCGCGTCGGGCGCGGCCAGCAATTTGCGGGCGCAGGCTATATAGGCGACGTCGGTGTGGACCTTGCGCGTGTAGACCGGATAGTCGGCGAGACCATCTACCTGCGCGCGCTTGATCTCGGCATCCCAATAGGCACCCTTGACCAGCCGCACCATCAGCCGCCGTTCGGACCGGCGCGCGAGATCGACGATCCAGTCGATGACGAACGGGCAGCGCTTGCCATAGCCCTGGACGACGAAGCCGAGCCCGTTCCAGCCGGCGAGCTCGGGATCGAGCGCCAGGCTTTCGAGCAGGTCGAGCGAGAGTTCGAGCCGGTCCGCTTCCTCGGCGTCGATGTTGAGGCCGATGTCATAGCCTTTGGCGAGCAGCGCCAGCGCACGCACGCGGGGCAGCAATTCACCCATCACGCGATCGGCCTGCGCGCGGACATAGCGCGGATGCAGCGCCGACAATTTGATCGAGATGCCGGGCCCCTCATAGACCCCGCGTCCCGCCGCTGCCTTGCCGATCGCATGGATCGCGCGCTCGTAATCGACATAATAACGATCGGCGTCGGCCATCGTCGTGGCTGCCTCGCCGAGCATGTCGTAGCTGTAGCGGAAGCCGCGCGCTTCGAGCGTCCGCGCACGCTTGAGCGCTTCGTCGATCGTCTCGCCAGTGACGAACTGCTCGCCCATCATGCGCATCGCGAGGTCGACGCCGCGGCGGATCACCGGTTCACCGGCGCGGGCCACCAGCCGCGTAAGGGCGGCGGCGAGGCCATGGTCGTCGGCGCTGCCGACCAGCTTTCCGGTAACGACAAGACCCCAGGTCGCGGCGTTGACGAACAGCGACTTGCCACCGCCGAGGTGCGACCCCCAGTCGCCATCGGCGATCTTGTCGCGGATCAGCGCATCGCGGGTGGCATGGTCCGGGATACGCAGAAGGGCCTCGGCGAGGCACATCAGGGCGACGCCTTCCTCGCTGGACAGCGAATATTCCTGGACCAGTCCTTCGACGCCACTGCCCTTGTGATTGGCGCGCAGCGTGCTCACCAGCTCATAGGCGGTCTGCCGGATCGCGGCCTTGGTCGCGTCATCGAGCGATGCGGCGTCGATCAGCGGTGCGAGGGCAGCCGCCTCGTCGCGGCGATAGGCGGCGGTGATCGCCTGCCGCAAAGGCGATTGCTGGCGGATCGGCGGCGCGAAGGCGGAGAAAGGGGCGAGGTCGGTCATGGCGTAGATATAATAGGATTGCCGCAGGCGATCAGACTTTTGACAGGCAATTTTTGCCGGAAACGGACTTTAATTGACCATCTGTTCAGGGAATTTTATCAACATACACCTCAATCATAGGCAAATCGCCTACGAACCTTACCAAGGTCGAGAATAGTGAAGCGAGAGAGCATGGCGGTCGACCTCGATGATGCGGATCGTCGGATCCTCGACATCCTGCGTCAGGACGGGCGCATCACCTTCACCGACCTGGCGGCAAGGGTCGGTCTGTCGAAAACGCCGTGCCAGCAACGCGTCCGGCGCCTGGTCGAGAGCGGCGTCATCGTCGGCTTTCGCGCGATCGTCGATCCCGTGAAGCTCGGCCTCGATCACGTCGCCTTTGCCGAGGTGAAGCTCTCGGACACGCGCGAGGCCGCGCTCCGGGAATTCAATGCTGCCGTCCGGCAAATCCCGGAAGTCGAGGAATGCCACATGATCGCGAGCAGTTTCGACTACCTGCTCAAGGTGCGGACCGCCGATATTCGCCGCTATCGATCGGTGCTGGGAGAGAAGATATCGAGCCTTCCGCACGTCGCCAGCACCTCGACCTTCGTCGCGATGGAGACGGTGCGCGAGTCTTCGCGCTGAGATGGGTGGTCAGCGCTGATCGAAATCGCTCGTACCGGCCTCCGTGCCGTGCAGCTGCGACCACAAATGTTCGGTTCCCGCTTCCTGCGCGCGGTTGACATATTGCGACGCCACCAGCCAACCCTTGATCGGCCGGAGTGGCAGGAGCGTGCCCGCCGCCATGAACGGGAACGACGTCAGCAAATGGACCCAGAAAGGCGGGTCGAACGCGACCTGGATCCAGACGACGAAGGCGATCAGCGGTAGCGCGACGATGCAGAGCGAGAAGAACGCCGGGCCGTCGTCGGGCGCCGCGAACCGGTAGTCGAGACCGCAATGATCGCAGCGATCGACGATCTTCAGCCATGACGCGAACATCTTGCCTTCGCCGCACCGCGGGCACAGCCCGTGCCACCCGCATTTGAGGATCCAGCGGAGCTTGTCGGAATCGGGATTGGAGGAGGATTCCATGATCGATCGACTTTCCTGAGATGCCGGGGGCTATTCACCGGCGCGCGCCCATTCGCGATTGATCGCCAGAGCAGTGAGGGTGCAGACCGCCCCTGACAGAAGGTAGAGCCCGACCGACCACAGCCCGAACCGGCTGGCGAGCGTGAGCGCCACCAGCGGCGCGAACCCTGCACCGATCAGCCAGGCAAGATTGGCGGTGGTAGCGGCACCGGTATAGCGGCGCTCGCTCGAGAAGCTGGCGTTCACCGCGCCCGACGACTGCCCGAAGGCGAGGCCCAGCAGGACGAAACCCGTCAGCATATAGGCGGTCTCGCCAACGGCTCCCGCGCGCAGCAGCTGCGGCGCAAACCCGCTATAGGCGGCGATCAGTCCCGCCGAGATGCCGAGCACCGAGCGCCGCCCGATGCGATCCGCAATCAGGCCCGAGGCAAGCATCGCCAGCACGCACACTATCGCGCCGATGATCTCGATGATGAGGAAGCGTTCGGCCGCTTCCCCCGTGTAGAGCAGCACCCAGGACAAAGGGAAAACCGTGACGAGATGGAACAGGGCGAAGCTGGCGAGCGGGGCAAAGGCGCCCAGCGCGATCGTCCGCCACTCGGTCCGCACCGTTTCCCAGAACGGCGCAGGCTGCAATTCGCGGCTCTCGAACAGATGCTGGAATTCGGGCGTCTCGACCAGCCGCAGCCGGGCGAACAAGGCGACCACGTTGATCGCGAAGGCGACGAAGAACGGATAGCGCCAGCCCCAGGACAGGAAATCCGCGGTCGACAAGGTCGAGAGGAAGAAGGCGAACAATGCCGCCGCGACGATCAGGCCGAGCGGTGCCCCCAATTGCGGGATCATCGCATACCAGCCGCGCCGGTTGGGCGGCGCGTTGAGCGACAGCAAGGCGGGCAGGCCGTCCCAGGCGCCGCCCAGCGCCATGCCCTGGCCGATCCGCAGCGTGGCGAGGATGGCCGCCGCGGCGATCCCGACCTGGTCATAACTCGGCACGAAGGCGATCGACATGGTCGAGCCGCCGAGCAGGAACAGCGCAATGGTAAGCTTGACGCCGCGCCCGTAGTTGCGGTCGATCCACATGAACACGGCCGAGCCGAGCGGGCGCGCGAGGAAAGCGAGCGAGAACAACGCGAACGAGCAGAGCGTGCCGGTCAGCGCATCGACGAACGGGAAGAGCAGCGACGGAAACACCAGCACCGACGCGATCGCATAGACGAAGAAGTCGAAGAACTCGCTGGTCCGGCCGATGATCACCCCGATTGCGATCTCGCCCGGCGCGATGCGGTGCTCGCGCGGTACCGAACTCGGCGCGGCAATGGGTGCAGTCATGTGGCGTCGCTCCGCGGGCATGGTTGCCCGATTCCATCGATCATGCCTTTTGCCTCAGGCGCAGGGGGCTTGGGGATAGGACAAAATGTCCAATGTCGGCACCCGCCCGCGGCGGGCTAACCGGCCATCATGCGCGATCATCCTGCCCCGGCGAAACGACGCTTAATCCCTGTTCTGGCCGCCTTGCCGGCTTTGGCCATGCTGTCGGCGTGCAACCGCGCGGTGCTGAACCCGGCCGGCGACATCGCACTCCAGCAGCGCGACATCATCTACTTCTCGACCGCCTTGATGCTGCTGATCATCGTCCCGGTGATCGTGCTGATCGTCCTGTTCGCGTGGCGCTATCGCGCGGGCAACGACGCGACCTACGACCCGGAGTTCAACCATTCGACCAGCCTCGAGCTCGTCATCTGGGCGGCGCCGTTGCTCATCATCATCTGCCTCGGCGCGCTGACCTGGTGGAGCACGCATCTGCTCGATCCGTTCCGCCCGCTCGATCGTGTCGCTGCAGGGAAGCCGGTAGATCCGAAGACCAGGCCTTTGGTGGTGCAGGTCGTCTCGCTCGATTGGAAATGGCTGTTCATCTACCCGGAGCAGGGCGTTGCCACGGTCAACGAGCTCGCGTTGCCGGTCGACCGGCCGGTGCGTTTCGAGCTCACCTCGACCAACATGATGAACACCTTCTACGCGCCGACATTGGCGGGGATGATCTACACCATGCCCGGCATGCGGAGCACGCTGCACGCGGTGCTCAACAAGCCGGGCGTCTATGACGGCATGTCGGCCAATTACAGCGGCGCCGGTTTCTCCGACATGCACTTCAAGCTCTATGGCGTGCGCGCGGTCGATTTCCAGGCCTGGGTCGCGCGGGTGAAGGCGAGCGGCAAGCCGCTCGGCACGGAAGCTTTCCTCGCGCTCGAAAAGCCTAGCGAGCGGGTCCCGGCCATATACTTCTCGACCGTCGAGCCGAGGTTGTTCGACCGCGTCTACAATCGCTGCGTCCGTCCCGGCACGCCATGCATGTCCGACCAGATGAAGGCCGCCACCGGCCCGGCCAATGCCATGCCGATGGACATGCCGCATCCGTCTTCCGCACCTCGTGCCGGCGCTCCCGCCGCGCCCCACCATTGACTGCCGGAGCCACCATGTTCGACCAGCCGCTCTCCCGGGTGATCTTCGGCCGCCTGACACTCGAATCCTTTCCGATCCACGAGCCGATCCTGCTCGGCACCTTCATCGTCGTCAGCCTGCTCGGACTCGGCATTGTCGGTGCTGTGACGAAATACCGGCTGTGGGGCTGGTTGTGGCGCGAATGGCTGACCTCGGTCGACCACAAGAAGATCGGGATCATGTACATGATCCTCGGCATCATCATGCTGCTGCGCGGCTTTTCCGACGCGCTGATGATGCGCGCGCAACAGGCGATCGCGTTCGGCGCGAACCAGGGCTATCTGCCCGCGCATCACTATGATCAGGTCTTCACCGCGCACGGGACGATCATGATCTTCTTCGTGGCAATTCCGCTGATCGTCGGGCTGGTCAATTACGTCATGCCGCTCCAGATCGGCGCGCGCGACGTCGCCTTTCCCTTCCTCAACAATCTCAGCTTCTGGCTGACCGTGGCAGGCGCGCTGCTGGTGATGATCTCGCTGTTCGTCGGCGAGTTCTCGCGTGCCGGCTGGCTAAACTACGTGCCGGTCGCCAACATCCAGAACAGCCCGGATACCGGGCCCGATTACTATCTATGGGCGCTCCAGATAGCCGGGGTCGGGACGACCCTGTCGGCGATCAACATGGTGACGACGATCATCAAGATGCGCGCGCCGGGCATGACGATGATGAAGATGCCGGTATTCTGCTGGACCGCCCTGTGCAGCAACGTGCTGGCGATCGCGATCTTCCCGGTGCTGACCGGCGCGTTCGCGCTGCTGATGCTCGATCGCTACGCGGGCACCAATTTCTTCACCAACGATCTCGGCGGCAATCCGATGATGTACTGGAACCTGGTGTGGATCTGGGGCCATCCCGAGGTGTACGTCCTCGTCCTGCCGGTGTTCGGCATCTATTCCGAGATCACCTCGACCTTCACCGGCAAGAAGCTCTTCGGCTATTCGTCGATGGTCTATGCGACCGTGGTGATCACGATCCTGAGCTACCTGGTGTGGCTCCACCACTTCTTCACCATGGGATCGGGGGCCAGCGTCAACAGCTTCTTCGGCATCGCCACGATGGTGATCTCGATCCCCACGGGTGCCAAGATCTTCAACTGGCTGTTCACGATGTATCGCGGCCGCATCCGGTTCGAGCTGCCGATGATGTGGGTGGTCGCGTTCATGCTGACCTTTGTCATCGGCGGCATGACCGGCGTGCTGCTCGCGGTGCCGCCAGCCGATTTCGTGCTGCACAATTCGCTGTTCCTCGTCGCGCATTTCCACAACGTGATCATCGGCGGCGTTGTGTTCGGGCTGTTCGCCGGGATGGATTACTGGTTCCCCAAGGCGTTCGGTTTCCGGCTCGACCCGTTCTGGGGGAAAGTGACCTTCTGGGGCTGGGTGATCGGCTATTGGGTCGCGTGGACGCCGATCTACATCGTCGGGCTGATGGGGACGACGCGGCGTGTTCGCCATTTCGACGATCCCAGCCTGCAGATCTGGTTCGTGATCGCGGCGATCGGCGCGCTGATCATCCTGATCGGCATCCTCGCTTTCGTCATCCAGATCGCGGTGAGCATCAAGAATCGCGACAAGCTTCGCGACACGACCGGCGATCCGTGGGACGGCCGCACGCTCGAATGGTCGACCTCGTCGCCGCCGCCGGCCTATAATTTCGCCTTCTCGCCGGTCGTGCGCGATCTCGACGCCTGGTACGACATGAAGCAGCACGGCGCGGCGCGGCCGACCGGCGGCTTCCGGCCAATCCACATGCCGCGCAATACGGGGGCAGGGGTGATCCTGTCGGCACTGGCGATGGCGCTCGGCTTCGCGATGATCTGGTACATCTGGTGGCTGGCGGCCGTGTCGTTCGTCGGTCTGATCGCCGTCGCGATCGGGCACACGTTCAACTACCGGCGCGACTTCTACATCCCGGCGGAAGAGGTCACCGAAACCGAAGGCGCGCGCAGCCAGCTGCTCGCCGCCGGAGCCTGATCATGAGCACGACCGCGCTGGCCCCGACCGCCGATCCGGCCTTCTACCTGGTCGAGGAGGAGCATCATCATCCCGAGAGCGGGACGCTGCTCGGCTTCTGGATCTACCTGATGAGCGACGCGCTCATCTTCGCGACCCTGTTCGCCACCTATGGCGTGCTCAGCACTGCCTATGCCGGCGGGCCGACCCAGCGCGATCTGTTCGAATTGCCGCTGGTCGCGCTCAACACCGCGATTCTGCTCGTGTCCTCGATCACCTACGGCTTCGCGATGATCGCGATGCAGAACGGCCGGCTGGGCGGGACGAGATTCTGGCTGATCGTCACTGCCTTGCTCGGCGCGGCGTTCGTCGGGGTCGAATTGTACGAGTTCGGCAATCTGATCGCGGAAGGCGCAACGCCGCAGCGCAGCGCGTTCCTCTCGGCCTTCTTCACCCTGGTCTCGACGCACGGGCTGCACGTCACCGTCGGCATCGTCTGGATCGGCGTCATGCTGGTCCAGCTCGGCCAGCGCGGGCTGCATCCGGAAAACCAGAAACGGCTGCTATGCCTCAGCATGTTCTGGCATTTCCTCGACGTCGTCTGGATCGGCGTCTTCACCTTCGTCTATCTGCTCGGGGTCGTGCAATGAGCGCCGATATCTCCCATCCGCACGCGTCGCGCGGCACCTATCTGGCGGGGTTCGTCTTCTCGGTGGTGCTGACCGCGCTGCCGTTCTGGCTGGTCATGACCCACGCGATCGCCGACCCGCGGATCACCGCCGCGATCGTCGTCGGATCGGCCTTCGTGCAAATTCTCGTGCACACTTTATGCTTCCTGCACGTCAACAGCCGGGCAGAGGGCGGATGGACGCTGATGGCCTATGTCTTCACCGCGGTGCTGGTGCTCATCTGCATCAGTGGGTCGCTGTGGATCATGCACCATCTCAACACCAACATGATGCCGATGCCCGGCACGGATATGAGCAACCAGCCCTGAGCCGATTCCTCTTCCTTGCGCTTGCCCTGGTCGGGGCGGTCGGCTTCGTCGCGCTGGGCGTGTGGCAAGTCGAGCGGCGCGCCTGGAAGCTCGACCTGATCGAGCGGGTCGACGCGCGCGTCCACGCCGCGCCTGCCGCTCTGCCCAAGCCCGCATCATGGCCGGCGATCAATGAGCGCGACGACGCCTATCGCCGGATCGCTGTTACCGGTACGCTCGACTATCGGGCGGAGACATTGGTCCAGGCAGTCACCGAGCGCGGCGGGGGTTTCTGGGTGCTGGTACCGTTGCACACCGCGCAAGGAACAGTGTTCGTCAATCGCGGCTTCGTGCCGGACAATCTGCGTGACCCGACCAGCCGGCTTGCCGGGCAAGTCGCGGGGCCGGTGACAATTGTCGGCCTGCTCCGCATCACCGAACCGGGTGGTGCTTTCCTCAGGTCCAACGATCCAGCCGGGGGACGCTGGTATTCGCGCGATGTGGCGGCGATCGCCCGTGCCCGGCACCTCGGCTTGGTGGCGCCGTTCTTCATCGATGCCGACGCGACGCCGAACCCGGGTGGCTATCCTGTGGGTGGGCTGACGATCGTCCAGTTCCGCAACAGCCACATGGTCTACGCGCTGACCTGGTTCGCGCTGTCCGGCCTCTGCATCGCCGCGATCGTCCTGCTCCTGCGTCAGAAGCGAGCCGCCTGATGGAAGCGCCGCTCCTCGCGCTCACGCGACGCCGCGCAACCCTGAGCGGTGGCGCGGCGGAATCGGTCGCGGCCGACAATATGCGCCAGCTCGCGCAGCTGCGCTGGCTCGCGGTGGTGGGCCAGACCGTCACCATCGTGGTTGTCCATTTCGGATTGGGCGTAGCGTTGCCGATCGGCTGGATGCTCGGTGCGGTCCTGCTGCTCGCGCTGGCGAACCTTGCCGCGTGGCTGGCGCTGCCGCGGCACCGCGTGCGCACTATCGAGATCATGCTGGCGCTGCTGCTCGACATGGGGACGCTGACGTTCCAGCTCTACCTCAGCGGTGGTGCGACCAACCCGTTCATCTTTCTCTATCTGCTGCAGGTCGTGCTCGGGGCGATCCTGCTCTCGCCCATGCTAGCCGCGGTGCTCGTGGCAGCGACGGGGCTCTGCTATGGCTGGCTGACCATCCGCTATGTGCCGATCGTGCTGCCGCGCAGCCTGATCACCGATAGCGCTGACCTGTTCGCGATCGGGCGCTGGATCAGCTTCGTGCTGGTCGCCGGGCTGCTCGTCCTGTTCATCACCCGCATTTCGCGCAACTTGCGTGCCCGCGAGGCGCATCTCGCCGATCTTCGACAGCATGCCGCCGAGGAGGAAGGGATCGTCCGGATGGGGCTGTTCGCCTCCGGCGCGGCGCACGAACTCGGCACGCCTTTGGGCTCGCTCGCGGTGATCCTCGCCGATTGGCGGCGCATGCCCGCCGTTGCCGAGGATGCCAGCCTCGCCGGCGACGTCGCCGAGATGCAGGCCGAGGTCGAGCGCTGCAAGACGATCGTCTCGGACATCCTCCATTCCGCGGGCCAGCCGCGCAGCGAGCCACTGGAAGTGATGGCGGCCGCCACGTTCGTCGAGATCGTCGCCGAAAGCTGGGAAACCACCCATCCGCACATCCCCTTCACCTGCGATACGGAAGCGGCGGACGCGGCGGTCATCCTCGTTGCCCCGGCCTTGCGCCAGGCGCTGTGGAACTTGCTCGACAATGCGGCCGAAGCATCGCCCGAAGGCGTCGCGTTGGCGGCGGAGCTGGAAGGCGATGCCGTGGCGATCGCGGTGGGCGACCAGGGGCCGGGCTTCGCCCCCGGCGCGCTGGCGACCGTCGGCCGGCTTTATCAATCGACCAAGGGGGCAGGGCACGGCCTCGGCCTGTTCCTCGCGACCAATGTCGCGAGGCAGCTGGGCGGACGGCTTGAGGCGCGCAACCTCGATGGCGGCGGTGCGGAAGTGCGGCTGGTGCTCCCCGTAGCGCCGTCGCCGCGCAAGGAAATCGGCCATGGATGAGATGCGCGATCTCGTGATCGTCGAGGATGACGTGACCTTCGCGCGCACGCTGCAGCGATCGTTCGAGCGGCGCGGTTACCGGGTGAGCGTGGCGTTCAGCCCCGCCGAGCTCGACGCTCTGCTCGCGACCGAGCATCCCGGCTATGCCGTCGTCGATCTGAAGCTCGGCAATGCGTCGGGACTGCCCTGCGTGGCGAAGCTCCACGCGCATGATCCGGCGATGCTGATCGTCGTGCTCACCGGCTTTGCCAGTATCGCCACCGCTGTCGAAGCGATCAAGCTCGGCGCCTGCCATTATCTGGTGAAGCCGTCGAACACGGACGACATCGAGGCCGCATTCGGCAGGGCGTCGGGCGATGCCGCGACGGCGCTCACTAACAGGCCGACCTCGATCAAGACGCTCGAATGGGAGCGGATCAACGAGACGCTGGCCGAAACCGGATTCAACATCTCCGAAACCGCGCGCCGCCTCGGCATGCATCGCCGGACGTTGGCGCGCAAACTGGAAAAGCGGCCGGTCAAATAGCCGCTCGACGGGGACGCCGGCGCGCAAGGCGTTGCAGGCCGATGGCGTGACGCCGCTTCAGGTCAACCCGGTCGCCGAGGCGAAGGTGCGGCCATCGCGGCCCGCGACTCTGGGCGACTTCGCCGATCGGGCAGGGCGCTCGCCGCTGGTCACCGATCCGGGCACCGCATGGAACTATTCGATGGGTCTCGACGTGCTGGCGGCCGTGGTCGAGAAGCCAGCGGGATGAAATTCGAGGCGTTCGTGCAGCGCCGCATCCTGACTCCGCTCGGCATGGCGTCGACCGGCTGGCAGGTGCCGAAAGCGCAGGTCGGCCGCCTTGCCGCCAATTACGGCCCGCGCGCTTTGGTCGAGCTGGCCTGACCGGGCAGCACCAAACGGGTGCGCGCCGATCTGTCGCTGGTCGATGATGCGGCGAACTCGGTGTATCTCTTGGCGCCCCGTTTCCCTTATCGCGGGGCCGGCCTCGTCAGCACGGCGCGCGACTACGACCGCTTCCTCCACATGCTGCTCAATGACGGCCGGCTGGGGCGCGTACGCATCTTCAGCGCGACGACGGCGCGGCTAGCCAAGTCCAACCTGCTGCCTCCCGGGCTTTTCCTGGCCGGCTCAGGTCCGATCCCGCCCGGCGAACAGGTCGGTTTTGGCGCCGGCGGGTTCGTGACGCTGAAGGATGTGGACGGCTTTGGCCGCGGCACGGGCGCCTATGGCTGGGACGGCGCCGCCGGCATGCGCGCCTGGGTCGACCCGGTGCGCCGGATCCGCGCGACGATGATGATCAACGTACTGGGCTCGGTCACGCTGGGGCATGAGTTCGACAAGGCGGTCGCCCGCGACATGGCGAACTAGGCGGCCGCCAGCCCGGAGCGGCTCATTCCTTCGGCGGCAGGCCGATCCGTCTCTGCACCTCGTCGGCGATCGGCACGCTCATGTCGCGCGTGCACAAGGCGCGGATGCCCGCGGCCAAAGTGAGCACCAGACGGTCGGTGATCGCAACGAAATCGAGCGACGAGACCTCGCCTTTCGACAGTGTGTCGATGCGCCCGGTCTGGCCGAGCGAGAAAGTGAATGACCCCGTCAGGAAGTGATAGCCCCAGAACACCTCGCGGCGATCGGTGTCGGGCAAGGCGCGCTGCATCAGCTCGATCACGCGGAGCGCCGATTCGTCGAAATTGACGCTCATTTCCTGGCGGCGGGCGCCGCGCGAGCTGTTGAGATAGGCGATGATCGCGGCGTAGTTCCGCCAACCCTCATCGGACGCGACGAGTTCGAAGGCGGGTCGGACGAAGGCGTCGATGATCCCCTCGATCGTCAGGTCATCGCCCATGATCCGCTCATATTCGTCGAGCGCGGCCAGGCGGATCGCGTTGACGTAGCCCGAGCGACGCTTGAGGATCGCGTCGAACAATCCGTCCTTGTCGGTGAAATAATAACGCAGCAGCGACGTGTCGCCGTCGATCGCCTTGGCCACGTCGTTGAGCGTGGTGCCGTTGAAGCCGCTGGCGGCGAACAAGGCTTCGGCGGCGTCGAGGATTTTCTGGATCGATTCCTGCCGGCGCTCGGTCTGTTTTCGGCGTTGCGGTTCGGCTGGCACGCTGGATGGATTCCCCGGGGAGGTGAGGTCGATGGTCGTCGCACTTATTCCAGAAAAGGAAAGAAAGGAAAGCGCACTTAGATTCTTGCGCCGTGGCGGCTGGTGTCCGGACCGGTGACCGGGCGCTCACCGAGCGTCGGATCGCTCGCGCGCAAGGTCGCCGCGGGCACCGCGTCGGCGCGGGCGATCAGCTCGGCCAGCATCGCGGTCTGGCGGACGGCGAGATCGGTATCGAGCTTCTCCATCTCGCCGCTCGGGCGGACGGTGAGCAGGTAGCTCGGCCCACAAATGCACGCTGCATGCGGGATGCCGCATTCGTGGAAAGCCGATCCGACCGTGACGCCGGGCCCTTTCTGGATGCCGTGCCGGAGCAGATCGTGCTTGACGATCCCTTCGCGCATCATGTCGCGCAACGGTCCCGCGGTGACGGGCAGGTTGACATATTCGTTGCGCCCGGTCGGGCCATAGCCCTTGCCCGGAATGTCGAGCCATTCGGGTGCGCCGAGATGCTCGATCGTGAAGGCCGCCGCGGCGCGCTGCATCACGTCGCGATGCGCACGGATCCAGCCTTCCGATTGCGGCAGGGTGCCCGCCATGTGGCCGGGCCACGCAGCAAAAACGAGGCTGCGCTTCAACCGCTGCGACGGCGGCAGGCTGGCGAAATGGCGGGCAAGGTGGATCAGCGCGATGCAGCCATTTTCCTCGACATAATTCTGGCCGTCGGTGTGGGTGTCGATGATCGTCACTTCATCGCTGCTACCCGGCAGGATCGCGGTGATGGCGGGCACGTCGCCATCGACCCATTGCGCATCGAGCGTCAGCCGTCCGCTCGCCCCCGCTTTTGCCTTGGCCCGCAATGTGTCTCCGGCATCGGCACCAACGAATACCGCCGGGACCGGTGGGTGATAGGCCGATGCGTGCGGCGAATAATTGCCCGAGATCATCGCCGACGAGACGTCCATGATGATCGCCACGCCCGCCGCGCCGCGCGACTTGTAATCGTCAAGCGCATAGGCCGGGGTGGTCCACAGCCGGTGATAGGGTTCGTCGACGACCTGGTCCTGCGTTTCGCCGCGGACATGGACGAAATCGGGATTGAGCAATCTGCGCACCGTCGTCGTCGGCAGGCGGCCGTCGAACACCAGGATCGCCCCGCGCGGGAAGTCGCCGAGATTGCTCGCGCCCTTGGCGTCGATCTCGCCGCCATAGACCAAAGGACCGGTGATGCCCGCCGGTGAGGTCGGGTCTGAGCGTACATAGTAAGCGACGTCGGGGATGGTGATCCCGTCGGCCTCGAGCGCGACGCGCTTCGGGTCCCAGCGGCGATAAGCATAGGTCTCACTCGGCCCCAACACGAGTCCGGCCGCGCGGAACTCGTCCGCCATCCATGTGACGAAGCGCAAATGGCTGTCATTGCCCGGCAGGCGCGGGCCGAAATCGACCATCGTCTGGCAATCCGCCCGGACGCGCGCGGCATCGGGCAGCGGCACCAGGGCAGTCTTTCGCTTGCCGGCGGCAAGCGATGGCCTGGCTGCCATCGTGCCGGCCGCGGCAATCGCGCCGGCGATCAGCGCGCGGCGGGAAAAGTCGGTCATGTCATGCTCTCCTGCGTGATGGTCGACATGGTCAGAACCGGACCTTGACGCCCGCGGTCATGTAGCGCCCGACCACGTCGTACAATGCCGGGTTGGTGCGGTTGAAGATGATCAGCGTCCCGATCGGCGCGAGCGGCGGCTTCTTGTCGAACAGGTTATTGACCGTGACGAAGAACCTGAACCCCGGCTTGATCGCTGCGCTGGCGGTCAGGTCGGTATAGAAGACCGGCGAAACGCGGTTATTCTCGACCGTGGTCGGCTGGACGCGTGTCGCGTCGTCGATCCCGGCCGAGATGAATCGCTCCTGCACGAACAGCCCGAACGGGCCGCCGCTCCAGTCGACGCTGGCGGTCGCGGTCCAGTGCGGGTTGTTGCTCTGGCCGACTTCGCCGACCCGCTCGATCGGCTTGCCGCCGAACACATCGACCCGGTACCCCCGCAAATAGCCGGCAACGCCGCGCAAGGAGAGCTGCCCGCCGAGCACCGGCGAGGGCAGGCGGTACGACAGGTCGATATCGATGCCCGAGGTCTTCAGGCGGTTGAGGTTGAGCGTCGGCGCGGTGATGCGGGTGATCGTGCCGGCATTGTTGCGGACGATATTGGCGCACAATGCCGCCGCGCCTGCCGTGCATTGATCGAGCGTGACCTGCGGCGTCAGCGAGGTGATGATCCCGGCGATATCGATCGAATAATAATCGGCCGAGATGCTGAGCCCGGGGATGGCCGCGGGCGAGATCACGATGCCGCCGGTATAGGTCTTAGCCTTTTCGGGCTTGAGGCCCGGATTGCCGCTCGTCGCGGAAATGATCGGCACGGTGACGCCGCCCTCGATCACCGAGGAAGTTGCCTGCGAGATGCCGGCGAACAGCTCGGGCACGTTGGGCGCCCGGATGTCGCGCGACACGGCGCCGCGGAAGCGCAGGCCCTTGACCGGTTCCCACACCGCGCCGAGCTTCCACGTCGTGACGCCGCCGCTGGTGCTGTAATTGGTGTAGCGGACCGCGCCGTCCAGGTCGAGCGAGCCGATCACCGGCGCATTACGCGCGAGTGGGACCGAGGCTTCGCCGAACACTTCCCACAAGTGATAGGCGCCGCCGATCGGGAAGACGTTGGTCAGCAGCCAGCCGCCCGGCTGGTTCTGATAGGCTGCCGGGAAACCGCGAATGCCGGTGGCGGTGTTGATCCGCGTTGCCACCGCGTCGCTGGTCTGGGTCAGTGCCTCGCGCCGATACTCGCCGCCGATCGCGATCGATACCGGCCCTGCCCAGGTCGAGAAGGGCGATCCGCGCAGCGACAGCGAGGCGACATCTTGGGTCAGCAGGGTACGGTAATGCGATGTGCCCTCGACATAGCCGATCGCCGCTGCCGACGGCGCACCAACGCCGAACAGGTTGATCGGCGCGCACCCCGGATAAAGGCCGGGATTGGTCAGGGCGACGCGGCAGACGATCTGGTTGGACACCGGATCGCGCACCGCATCGGCGGCGGCGAACAATCGCTGCAGGTCGACATTGTTGAGCGTGCGGATGTTGGTGATGTTGCTGCCATGCTCGAAATAGCCGTCGATCGAGAGGCCGGCCGGACCTTTCCAGCTGAACCCGGCAGTGGCATCGATCGTCCGCGCGGTGGCATCGGCGGTCGACGGCGCGCCGAAGTCGAAATTGATCCGGCCCATCGCAAAGGCGGCGGTGCCCGTGTTGGTCAGGACATTCTGGACCGCGGGGTTGAGATAAGCGTTGCCGCTGAAGATGGTGAAGCCGTTGAAGCCGCCGACGTTGAACTGCTGGACCTGGACGTACTGGTTCTTGGCCCAGCCGGCACTGACCTGCGCATAGATGTTGAGATTGGGCGTGACATCGAAATCGGCGCGGCCGAACGCAGTCTCGGTGCGGATCGAAGCGCTCAGATTGGTGTAGACCGCGGGGCCGTCGCCGCCGATCTGGTTGAGGCCCGATTGCAGCGTGCCGCGATTGAATGGCGACACGGTGCCGTCGGGGTTGAATTGCTGATAGGCGAGCGAGCCGCTCAGGATCAGGCCGCCCGCCGACACCGTCGCGCCACGCAGATTGTTGCGGAAGATCAGCTGCTTGGTGTTGGCCGGGTTGGCGATGAAACCGTAATTCTCCCGTCCCCAGTCGCGCGCTGCGACGCTCTGGATGCCGTCGACGTTGAAATAGCCGATACTGGCGACCAGGTGTCCGCGCCCGCCGGCAAAGGCGGTGCCCGCGGTCAGGCTGGCCTTTTGCGAGCCGCCATCGCCCTTGTCCGAGATACCCGCCTGGACGTCGGCCTTGATGCCGGTGAAATGCGTGTCGAGCAGCAGGTTGACGACCCCCGCGACCGCGTCCGACCCATAGGCTGCCGAGGCGCCGCCGGTCACCACGTCGACGCGCTTGATCAGCGCATCGGGGATCAGGTTGATGTCGGTGGACCCGTCGCGCGACGAGGGCGCGAAGCGGCGCCCGTCGACCAGCACGAGCGTGCGCTGGACGCCAAGGTTGCGCAGGTTGAGATAGCTGCCCGATCCCGCGCCGGTCGCCGAGGTGAAGCCCGAGGTCGGGCGGGTCGAGCCGCGCAAGGCAGGGAGCTGGTTGAGCCCCTCGGCGAGCAGGCCGGGCTGCGCCTTGGTCAACTGGTCGCGCGACACGACGGTGACCGGCGTCGGCGCCTGCGATCCGTTGGTGATGGTGCGCGAACCGGTGATCAGGATCTCGGCGTCGCTCTTCGACGCAGGGGCGGCACCGTCGCTTTGCGGGTCGGTGCTGCCAGCGGAATTGGTGGCCTGACCAGTCTGCGGCGCATCAGCCGCGGGCGGGGAGGGGGCGGCGCTGCTCTGGCCATGCGCCGCTACGGGGAAGATACCGGTCACGATGGCCAGACTACAGGCGCCAGAAAACAGCCGAGATTTCATCGGTTTATCCTTCCCTAAGGTCGTCAACTTGTCGTGACTTTGCCGGGTCGGAATGCGCACATCGCCTGCGTGCGTCAAGTTATTTCTTTTCTAAAAGAGAAATTAGTTAGCATGAAAGTTGTCAGACAACTGGTTGTCATACAACTTGGACTCTGCTAGGTGAACGTTATCAACCCCGCCTCCGACGGGGCAATGAAAACCGGAATCAGGGAGACGAGAGGGTGTTGAAACGCCACGATTACTTGCGTGCGGCTTGTGTTGCCGCGTTGATCGCGCCGGCCTGGGCGCACGCGCAGACGACACCGGCTCCGGCGACCGATCCCGCTTCCGCCAGCGCGCCATCGGGCCAGAATGACGGTGTCGGCGATATCGTGGTCACCGCGACCAAGCGCTCGGAGCGCCTCCAGGACGTGCCGGTCTCGGTCACCGCGATCACCAACGACACGCTCGAGCGGCAGAATGTCCGCGAGCTGCAGGACATCACCAAGCTCGTTCCCGGTCTCACCATCACTTACGGTTCGCAGCCGGGCAATTTCTCGATCAACATGCGCGGCATCGGCACCTTCTCGAACGGCATCGCGGTCGAATCCGACGTCGCGGTGGTGATCGACGACGTACCGGTCGGCTTCCAGGCGGCCGCCTTCAAGGACCTGGTCGATGTCGAGCGGGTCGAGGCGCTCAAGGGACCGCAAAGCACGCTGTTCGGCAAGAGCGCGATCGCCGGGGTGCTCAACATCACGACCCAGGCGCCGACCGACACCTTCGCCGGCAAGTTCACCGCGCTGGTCACCGATGATCGCGAATGGCGCATCGGCGGCACGATCGCCGGCCCGCTGAGCAACACCTTGAGCTTCCGCGTCACCGCGCAGCGCAATTCGTGGGACGGCAGCGTCCAGAACATCACTACCGGCAAAAGGCTCAACGGCAGCAAGGGCTTCACCGTTACCGGCAAGTTGCTGTGGAAGCCGAGCGAGGATTTCTCGCTGCAATTCCAGCCGCGCTACAACGACACGCAAGCGACCTGCTGCGTCAGCCCGATCACTTCGCTGTCGCCCGGCCTGTTCTACCAGGGCATCCCGCAACTCCCCGAATCCGTCGTGCTGGCGGGCATCCCGATCAACGACCGCTACAATGTGAAGGTCCGCAACGACGAGCGCGCCGGCGGCGACCAGATGGCCTATGGCGGCACGTTTCGTGCGTCCTACACCTTGCCCAAGGGCGGCCTGATCGGCGGATCGACCGTCCAGTACATCCTGTCCTACGACCATTACCGGATGTTCGATTTTCAGGACATCGATGGGACCGACCAGCCCTTCCTGCTCTATTTCCCGGTCGCGGCACCCTCGGGCATCAACAGCGGCGCGCGCATCCACGGCTATTTCCACGCCGAATCGGTCACCCAGGAAGTCCGCCTGACCTCACCGGGCGGGCAGCCGTTCCGCTACACGCTCGGGCTCTGGTACGCGCATAACAGCCTCGACCGCTATCTCGACCGCGGGCCCGTCCTGCAGTTCGTCAAGTATCTCGCGATCAGCCACAATGCGAACTACTCGTTCTTCGCCGACCTTGCCTGGGACGTGACGTCGAAGCTGAGCCTGATCGGCGGGTTTCGCGTCAATCGCCAGGACATCGACTATACGTTCAGCAACTATACCGCTTTGCCCGCTGCATTCACCTTGCGGGGCGAGAATTCGGACGATGCCTTCACCGGCAAGATCGGTGCGCAATATCACATCACGCGCAACAACATGCTCTATGCCGCCTATTCGACCGGCTACAAGGGCCAGGCCTACGACCTGGTCAGCACGTTCAACGCGCGGATCGCAGCCGGCATGCCGGTCCCGCCGGAAACCGCGCGCAATTACGAAATCGGCAGCAAGAACAGCTTCTTCAACAACAAGCTCGTGCTCAATGGTACCTTGTTCTGGACCGACTATTTCGGCTTCCAGACGTCGGTCCAGTCGTTCCTGCCCGACGGCACCTACCTGACTTTCCTGAACTCGATCGGCCATTTGCGCACGCGCGGGGTCGAGGTCGATTTCCTCGCCCGGCCGACCAGCCGGCTGAGGATCAACGGGTCGGGTGCATTCATGGACGCCAAGATCGTCGAGTTCCCGTTCGGCCCCTGTTACGGCGGCCAGACGCTGGCGCAGGGCTGCTTCCCCGATCCGCGCGTGACGACCAATCCCGGCAAGGTCCAGAACCTGGCCGGCAAGCCGCTCAACAACGCGCCGCGCTTCAAGTTCGACATCGGCGGCGAATATGATTTCCCGCTCGGCGGCGGCGATTTCGGCGGGCTCGTCACCTTCAACTACCGCTGGCAGGACAAGGTCAATTTCTCGCTGAGCCAGGACCCCGTGTCGGTGCAGCCCGCTTACGGCGTGTTCGACGCCGCCCTGGGGCTGACCAAGGGGACCAATTACAAGATCACCTTCTTCGTCAACAATCTGTTCGACAAGCATTATGGGGTCGGCATCGGCAATACGACCTCGGGCTTCAGTGCCCCCGGCGTGACCGCGTTCGGCACCAGCTGGCAGCCTGCGCGCGATTCCTTCCGTTACATCGGTGCCCGGATCGATACCCGCTTTTGACGGTCCTCCCCTAAGCGCCCGCGATGCTTCGGCTCGCGGGCGCGCTTTTTTGAGTGGTCAGCCTTCGGGGAAATCGGTGATGCCAGCCTGCGCCGTGCGTTCGAGATAGGTCGAGAGGACGACGTAGCTGCGCGTGCTGCGCACGCCCGGTGCCGCGTAGAGCCGCGCGAGCAGTGCCTCCAGTGCCAGGCCCGACGCGCAGCGCACCTTGAGCAGCATGCCGGTGTCGCCGGTGACCGAATGGATTTCCTCTACCTCTGGCAAATCGGCGATCGCCATCAGCTCCTCGGTCTTGCACCAGCCGGCATTGTCGACATGGACGAAGGCGAGCAGGGGCCTGCCGATCGCGGCGCCATCGAGCAGGGCGACCGTGCGGCGCAGGGCACCCGAGGCGCGCAGCTTCTTCACGCGGTCGTGCACCGCGGGCGCCGACAGGCCGACCATCTGGCCGAGCTCGGCGTAGCTGGCGTCGGCATCGGCCGCGAGCACGCCTAATATTTTTCGGTCGAATGCATCGAGCGGACGCCCGGCCGGCGGGGATTGCCGAATCTGGTCTGCTTTTTCCCGGACCGACATATTGGCCTCTTTCCTGAATATCATTCGTAGGTTTCAACAATAATCCGAATGCAATTTTGGACAAGCAGGAATGGAGGTCGATCCGATGAGATTGTTCTTTGCCCCGGACTTCAGCAGCCTTGCCGATCATATCGCGCTGCTGGAGGGCGGGATCGCGTTCGAAGCGGTCGCGGTCGATATCGAGACGAAGCAGCTGGGCGATGGCGGCGATTACCTGGCGGTCAATCCGAAAGGACAGGTGCCCGCACTGCAGTTCGACACCGGCGAGGTGCTGACGGAGAATGTCGCGATCCTCGCCTGGATCGCCGACCGCGCCCCGCAGCTCGCGCCGCCCGGGGAATTGGGCCGCTACCGGTTGCTCGAGATGCTGGGGTTCATCACCAGCGAGATCCACAAGAGGTTCCCGATCCTTTTTTCGCTTCCCGAGGACGCGCAGGAAGCGATGGTGGGCGACATCGTGCGATGGTTCGAATTCCTTGAGCCCCGCCTGGATCGGGGCTTTCTGTTCGGTGAGGCGTTCGGCGTGGCGGACGCCTATCTGTTCGCAATGGCGCGTGGCGCGCTGGCGATGGAGCTGCCGCTGGGCGAGGCGTATCGGGATTATGTCGCGCGGATCGAAGCGCGGCCTGCCGTACAAAGCGCGCTGCGCCGCGAACGTCCCGACCGAAAGGCGCAATGATGAGTCTGGATCGCGCAACTTTTTACGACGCCGAACTGGAGCGACACCAGCGGCACCTGCGTGCCGCGCTCGACATCGGCCGGCGCGACCATGTGCTCGATATCGGCTGCGGCGCGGGGCAATCCACGCTGGAAGCCGCCCGCGCAGCCATGGAGGGAGAAGCGCTCGGCATCGATGTCGCAGCGGACATGCTCGCGGTCGCGCGGCGCCGCGGCGCTGAAGCGGGGATCGGCAACACCAGGTTCGAGCTGGGCGACGCGCAGGTCCACGATTTCCCGCCAGCGCATTTCGACCTGTGCATCAGCCGTTTCGGCACGATGTTCTTCGCCGATCCGCTCGCCGCTTTCGCCAATATAGGGAAAGCGATGCGCCCGGGCGCGCGCCTCGTGATGATGGTGTGGCAAAGCCGCGAGCGTAACGAATGGGCGATCGGCATCCGGGAGGTACTGGCGTCGGTCGGGGTCACGCCGGCCGGGGCCAGCCCGGCATTCTCGCTCGCCGATCCCGCGGTCACCAAGGGTATCCTGACCGTGTCGGGCTTTGCCGCGGTCGACTTTGCCGACATCCACGAACCGGTCTTCTACGGGCCGACCGTTGATGCCGCGCATGGCGCTGCCGTCGACCTGTTCCTGCCGAAGGACGGGCTTGCCGATGCCAGTGCCAGCAAGGCGCGCGAACGGTTGCGTACCTTGCTGGAGGCGCATTCGACCGCCGACGGCGTGCTGTTCGACTCGCGTGCCTGGGTAGTGACGGCGCGGAGAACAGGCGCCGGCTAGCGGGCCAGCCTGAACCGCTTGAGGCTGCGGCCGGGCACCTCGGCGACGTAGAGATTGCCGCTGCTGTCGCTGGCGATGAGGTGAGGGCCGTTGAACGAGCCGTCGATTGCTCCGATCACCGCGAGCGTCGGGCGGTCGAGGATCAGCACGCGCGAATTGCCGAAATCGGCGACGTAGAGATAGCGTTGCGCGGGATCGGCCGACAACGCCATGCCCGACGCGGTGTTCGGGGCCGCGTCGTTGCGGTCGATGAACACTTGGCGAAGGTAGCGTCCGGCGCGAGTGAAGACCTGGATCCGTCGATTGTTGCGGTCCGACACATAGACCATCCCGTCGCGCGACAGCTCGACGCCGTGGACGCCATTGAAGCCCGGCGGGCCGTCGCCGGTCTCGGGCGTAGCGGGGATGCCCGCAGCGCGCGTCGCGGGAGCGGGCAGGGGCGGCGGAACCGCGCCGAACGCGCTCCACATCCGCTTGAACGCACCGGTCTCGCTGTCGAAGACGATCACGCGGCGATTGCCGTAGCCGTCGGCGACATAGACGTCGCGATGCGGCAGATCGACGAAGATGTCGGCGGCGGCGGACAGATTGGCGGTGTCGTCATCGCCTTTGGTCGCGCCCGGTCGGCCGATCTCGCGCAGGAAACGCCCGGTGGAATCGAAGGTCAGTAGCACGTCGTCGGCGGCCCTGGGGTCGCTGCGGCTGTTGCCGGTGATCCACACGCGCCCGACGGCGTCGACCGCCAGGCTGTGCTCGTTGGCCGGCCAGTCATAGCCTGTGCCCGGTCCGCCGAAACCGCGCAGGTAAGTACCGTCGGGCGCGAACACCATCACCGGCGGCGCGGCGTGCTGGCCCGGTCCGGGTTTCGCGCTCCGCGGCCGCTGCAACACCCAGACGCGATCCTGCTTGTCGACATCGACCGCGGAGACTTCGCCATAGACCAGGTCGGGCGGCATCCTGAGCCATTGCGGATCGGCGATGAAATGCGGGACGGCAATGGTCGGTCGCGACTGGAGCGCGGGTGCCGCCCCAAGCGACAGCGCGGTCGCCGCGATCGCGCAGCACCAGAAGCGGATCATCGGCGATTTGCTGCCACTTCGATACAAGTCCCGCGTCTCCTGTGCTTTGACTAGATACCTTTATCGTGAGGAGTTCCGCATGCGCCATAGGCGATCCCTGCCGCCAAGCTCGCTGAACCGGCGAACGCGTGACTCACGCGTAGGGTCGATACTTTTGCGACGCCTTCGCCCCATTCGTCACCCCGACCTTGTGCCGGGGTCTGCCGGGCAGCAGGCCCCGCGGCTGGAGGTTCGAGGCCATCGCGCGCGGCACCGCGGATCCCGGCACAAGGTCGGGGTGACGAGAAAGAATGACTCATGCGTAGGGGTACGAAGTTTGCGACGCTACCCCCACCGCCGTCACTGGATCCGGACCAGCACCTTGTTCTTGCACAGCACGCGACCCAACAGGCAGCCGCTGCCCTTCAGCGTGTTGCGATCGACCACCACCAGGGTGCCGGAAAAGGTCTTGTCGAGGTCGGGCACATACACCTTGCCGCGCCAGCCGCCTTTCGGATCGGGGCGGAAGTCGCGCAGGATCTCGGTGCCGACCAAGTCGCGCGTGCCGCCCTTCTTCGCGTCGGCGAGCGCTTCGTCGCTGGCCCAGGCAACCCGGCCGCACAGCGTATCACCGCAATGGCGGACCTCGATGTGCATCGTGTTGCGGATGTTCCGCCACAGCCCGATCGCCGTCTCGTCGCCGGCAGCCAGCGCGGGCGTTGCGAGCGTGAAGGCGGCGGCCAGCACGAAGAAGAAGCGTATCATGGTATTTCCCTGTTCAGAGCGGCGGCTGGAGCCCCTTGATCGCCGAGGGGATGATCCTGCCATATTGGTCAATGAAGCGCGGAATCGGGCCGTTTTGCGGCGTCGTGTCGCCGCCAAAGTCGATCTCGACCTCGTCGGCATAGCACCAGCCCCAGCCTTCGGGCGGGTCGTAGCCTTCGATGATCGGATGCCCGGTCGCATGATAATGCGCGGTCGCGTGGCGGTTCGGCGAATCGTCGCAGCACCCGACATGACCGCAGGTGCGGCACAGGCGGAGATGTACCCACCAGCTGCCACTCGCCAGGCATTCGGCGCAGCCCAAGGTTGCCGGCGTGACATGCTGGACGGTGTCGAGGTGATCGCAGGTCGTGGCCATCCTTGTCTCCATCACTGCCGATACGATTCGATCATGGCGCGGCCCGGCGGCCAGCACTAGCCTCGGCACCACGCGACCCGGAGATAGATATGAGCGACCATGATGCAATCATCATCGGAGCAGGGCAGGCCGGCCCATCGCTTGCCGGGCGGCTGACCGAGGCGGGGATGCGCGTCGCGCTGATCGAGCGCAAGCTGGTCGGCGGGACCTGCGTCAATACCGGCTGCATGCCGACCAAGACGCTGGTGGCGAGCGCCTATGCCGCGCATCTCGCCCGGCGCAACGACCTCGGCGTGGTGGCGGGCGACGTGCGGATCGACATGGCAGCGGTCGCTGCCCGAGCGCACCAGGTGACGCTCAATGCGCGGACCAACAATGAGACCTGGCTCGAAGGCATGGAAAAGCTGACCTTCCTGCGCGGCCATGCCCGCTTTACCGGGCCCACGACCGTCACGGTCGACGGCACCGAGCTGACCGCGCCGCGGATCTTCCTCAACGTCGGGGGGCGTGCCCTGGTGCCCGACATGCCCGGCGTGCGCGACGTGCCCTATCTCGACAATACCGACATGGTCAGGCTCGATAGCTTGCCCGATCATCTGGTGGTGGTCGGCGGGTCCTATATCGGGCTCGAATTCGCGCAAATGTATGCGCGGTTCGGCGCGCGCGTCACCGTGGTTGAGCGGATGGAGCGGCTGGTGTCGCGCGAGGATCCCGAGATTTCCGACGCGATCCGCGAGATCCTCGAGGTCGAAGGCATCGCCATCCGCACCGGTGCCGATTGCATCGGGTTCAAGCCGCATCCCGATGGCGTCGCGGTGTCGGTCGATTGCACCAGCGGCGATCCCGAGGTGATCGGCAGCCATTTGCTGCTCGCGGTCGGGCGCCGGCCCAATACCGACGATCTCGGGCTCGATGCCGCAGGGGTGGCGACCGACCAGCGCGGCTATGTCACCGTCAACGACCGGCTCGAGACCAATGTGCCCGGCATCTGGGCGCTGGGCGATTGCAACGGGCGCGGGGCGTTCACCCATACCGCCTATAACGATTTCGAGATCGTCGCCGCGAACCTGCTCGACGGCGAGGATCGCAAGTTGAGCCAGCGCGTGCCCGGCTATGCGCTTTACATTGACCCGCCGCTCGGTCGCGCCGGCCTGACCGAGACCGAGGCACGTGCCAAGGGGCATGAACTGCTGGTTTCAACGCGCCCGATGACCCGGGTCGGCCGGGCGGTCGAGAAAGGCGAGACCAGGGGGATGATGAAAGTGATCGCCGATCGCGCGACGCGGCGCATTCTCGGCGCGGCATTCCTCGGCACCGGCGGCGACGAGGCGATCCACGGCATCCTCGACGCGATGTCGGCAGACGAGCCGCTCGACACGCTGCGCTGGGCGGTACCGGTCCACCCCACCGTGTCGGAGCTGATCCCGACCTTGTTGCTGGGCCTGAAGGCGGAATGATCGGATGATGCGCAGCATGGGGATCGACCATGCAAAACGAATATTGTTATCGATGTCATTTAAGGTTAGTTGCGTGGCGAGAGCGCTCAAGCGCGCCAAGGGAGAGGTCGTCATGGTCGAATGGTCGCGTCTGAAGCCGTTGCGTTATATTGCCATCCTGATTGGGGCAGCGATGGTCGGTGAGGCGGCAGTCGCGCAATCGGCGCCACCCGCCACGCCCGAGGTCAAGGTGCCCGGCTTCTCGATGCCCTATTCGTCGTTCAGCTCGCCCGAGGCGGTCGCGCTGATGGAGCAGGCGCGCAAGACCGGCCCATTGCCGCCCAATGCCTCCTGGACCGCCGCGCGCGAATTTTACGACAAGCAGAACAGCGATCGCGTCCGCCGGATGCGCGCGCTCTACGACGTCAAGGTGGTCGAGACCAAAATCGGCGGCGTGTCGGTACAGCGGGTTACGCCGACCGCGGGGATCACGCCGGGCAACAAGTCGCGTGTGCTGATCAACCTGCATGGTGGCGCGTTCATCTGGGGGGCGGGGAGCGGGGCGCTGGCCGAGGCGATCCCGATCGCCGCGGTCGGGCGGATCGAGGTGATCACGGTCGACTATCGGATGGCGCCCGAATTCCGCTTTCCCGCCGCGTCCGAGGATGTCGCTGCGGTCTACAAGGCATTGCTCGCCAGATATTCGCCCAGGGCGATCGGCATCTACGGCTGCTCGGCGGGCGGGTTCCTGACCGCGGAATCGGTTGCCTGGTTCATCGCGAAGAAGCTGCCGGTGCCCGGCGCGGTCGGGACCTTCTGCGCCTCGGTCGTCGATCTCGGTGGCGACTCGATGTATTTCGCGGCCGCCGCCGCCGGGCAGAAGCCAGGCGACAATATCCTCAAGATCGCCGCGACTCCCTATTTCGCCGGTGTCCGCGCCGACGATCCGCTGGCTTTTCCGGGCCTGTCGCCGGCCATGCTGGCGAAATTCCCGCCGACCCTGCTGATCAGCGGCACACGCGATTTCGCGATGAGCTCGGTATTGAAGAGCAACGAACTACTCACCGCCGCCGGGGTGAAGACCGAACTGCACGTCTGGGAAGGCATGCCGCACGCCTTCATGGTCGACCCGGAAGCGCCCGAATCGAAACAGGCATACGACGTTATCGCGCGCTTTTTCCTGGCGAAACTCGCGACACGATAAGCGGTTGGGGATGGCACAAACGCAGGAAAGGTACGTAAAATGACATCGATACCAATTTTCTGTTGTTATCGATGTCATAAGACCCTAGGGTTCAGCTGCCCCGTGATGAAGGGCGAATAATAAGGTCAAGACCGGCAACGTCCGGCATCGGGAGAGGAAAGAATGGCATACCGGATTAATGCGCTGCTCGTTGCCGGCTCGGCCCTGGCCATGGTCTGCGCGACCGCCGCCTACGCCCAGGATGCGTCCGGCCAGGCCGCGCCGGTTGCGGCGAGCGGCGACGCGACCAGCGACCAGCCTGGTGGAGAGATCGTCGTCACCGCGCGGCGCGTGGCGGAAAACCAGCAGGACGTGCCGATGTCGCTAACCGCGGTGACGGGCAACGAACTGCGCGAGAAGGACGTCCAGCAGGTCACCGACCTGCAGAAGGTGGTGCCCTCGCTGACGGTCAATACCGGCCTCAACCGCAACAACACGACCTTCGCGATCCGCGGCCAGCGCGGCAGCGCGTCGACCGCCGGTCTCGGGGGCGGTCCGTCGGTCGTTCCTTATTTCGCCGAAGCGCCGGTCTATGCCTCGGGCCCCGGCCTGTTCTTCGACCTGCAGAACATCCAGGTGCTGAACGGCCCGCAGGGGACCCTGTTCGGCCAGAACACCACGGGTGGCGCGATCCTGTTCGAGCCCGCGCGGCCGACGAACAAGTTCGAAGGCTATCTGATGGGGACCTACGGCTCCTATAATCGCCTCGACGTCGAGGGCGTGGTCAACATCCCGATCATTTCCGACGTGCTGCTGTTCCGCGGCGGCATCCAGCGCCAGACGCGCGAGGGCTTCAGCCACGACGTCGTGTCGAAGCGCGACTACGATAATCGCGATTCGACCGTCTATCGCGCCAGCCTGATGTTCCGGCCGACCAACTGGCTCGAGAATTACACGGTCGGCTCGCTCTACGTGTCGAATGAGCAGGGGCCGGCGGTGGTGCTGCTCGCGGCCAATTACGACCCGACCAAGCCTGCCAATGTGCAGCTCCCGCTCGGGCCGTACATCTATGCCGCGCTCCAGGCACGGGCGGGTCTCGACGTCCGGCACGTCGCGCTCGATTCGGTGACCAAGGACCGGTTGCGCAGCTCCTCGATCGTCAACCGTACGACGATCGACCTCGCCAGCAACCTCAAGCTGACCAACATCCTGAGCTATGGCCGGTACCAGACCGACAGCGGCCGTGATGACGACGGCACGCCGTTCCCGATCCAGAATTCGAACGGCGCCTATGCGCCCGGGACCTGGAACAACGATATCGTCCAGTTCACCGAAGAACTCCGCCTGACGGGCAAGTTCGGCCCGCTCGAGGTCCAGACGGGTGGCTATTACGACCGCACGTCACCCGGCGGCACGATGACCTACACCCAACAGCTCCAGACGGTCGCGACGACCAACCAGACCGACGCCGAATTGCGCGGCAAGTCGAGGGCGTTGTTCGGGCAGATCGGGCTCGACATGGGCAAGCTGACCCCGGCGCTGAAGGGGCTCAACCTGACCGCGGGCTATCGCTACACCTGGAACGAATATGCGGTCGAACTCGACCTGCTGTTCTACCCGGGCATCTTCTTTCCGCCGCCCAGCCCCAAGCCCGGCGATTTCTGCCAGCTGCCGCTCGGCAACGTCTATCCCAATTGCCACCTGGCGGCGGCCGGCAAGACCTCCGGCGACTCCTTCGCGTTCGGTGCCGACTACAAGGTGACCGACAAGGTCCTGATCTTCGCCAACTACAAGAAGGGCTACAAGCCGGGCGGGATCAACCCGATCCTGATCGGGCTGGGCGGCACGGTCAATTCGATCGGCTTCCTCTACAAGCCCGAATTCGTGAGGACGACCGAGCTCGGCATCAAGACCGAATGGGGCGCCGGCAACATTCGCGGGCACCTCAACGCGACCGGCTACATCAACAAATATACCGACATCCAGGCCAACGTGCCATTGCTGCTCGGCAACCTGACGACGGGCGGCACGGGCAATGCCGCCAAGGCGACGATCAAGGGCATCGAGCTCGAGGGCGATATCCGTTTCGGCAAATTGCTCTCGATCAACGCCGGCTACGCCTATACCGACGCGCATTACGATCGGTACGTGCTGCCGACGCTGCCGACGCCGACCGACCTGACCAATTTGCCGTTCGTCTACACGCCCAAGAGCCAGTTCAACGTCAGCGCCAACCTGACGCTGCCATTGCCGGACTCGGTCGGCAAGATCGTGCTCAGCGGCAATTATGCGTGGAAGGGACGGACCTATGTCGGTGACACCGATCCGACCCAGCCGTTCAGCTTCGTGCCCGCTTATGGCCTCGCCGGCGCGCGGATCGACTGGAACAACTTCTTCAACAACGGCCATATGGACCTGTCGTTCTTCGTCACCAACCTGACCGACAAGACCTACCGGACCAACGTCATCCAGCAGTACAATGCGACCGGCTATTCGACTGCCATCTTCGGCGAGCCGCGCATGTTCGGCGCTTCCCTGCGCGCTCGATTCTAAACCGACGGGCGGCGCGTTATACCGGCCGCGACCATCGAGTCGCGGCCGGTTCTTTTTGGCGGTTGATCCCGGTGGTGTTGCAGGGGGTTGCCGTCTAGAAATGCGTCCGATGACCAAGCGCGCGCTCGCGAGCGACCAATCTTCCGGCCCGGGCCGTAGAATGACGATGGACGACCTCGCCGAACTGGCCGGGGTGTCCAAGATCACCGTGTCACGCGCGCTCAAGGACAGTGCTCTGGTCCGCGCGCCGGTGCGCCAGCAGATCCAGGAACTGGCGCGCACGCACGGCTATCGGCTCAACACCGCGGCGCGCAATTTGCGGCTGCGGCGCAACCACAGCATCACCGTCGTGATCAACATGGTGCCGACCGCCGATCGCACCATGTCCGACCCGATCTTCCTCGGATTGGTCGGCGGGCTGCTGCAATGCCTGACGGCGGCGAGCTATCGCCTGATCCTGACCACGTCCGACCAGGTGCTGGTATCGGGCGACGACGATGCCGACGGGATCATCTTCCTGGGGCAGGGGACCGATGACGGCCTGCTGCAGCAAGTCAGCGAGATGGGATTGCCCTTCGTGGTCTGGGGCGCGCGGCGTCCCGGGGACGGCGACTGGCTGACGATCGGCAGCGACAATGCGCGCGGTGGCGCGCTGATCGGGCAGCATCTGCGCGAGTTGAGGCGTCACGATGTGTTGTTCCTCGGCGATACCGCGCACCAGGAAGTGGCCGACCGTCTGACCGGACTGACTGCCGGTGGTGGCGACGAGATGCGGATCACCACGCGGGCCTGCGAGTTCGGCATGCTGGCGGGACGCATGGCGGTCGACGCCGCCTTGGCCGAGGGCTGGAGCGGAGATGCGGTCGTTGGTGCCAGCGACATGATCGCCTTGGGTGCGATGGACGCGCTCCGGGAACGCGGCGTGGTGATCCCGGACGAGGTCGCCGTGGTCGGCTATGACGGCGTCGCCGCCGCGGCCAGCGCGCCGATTCCGCTGACCACCGTGCGGCAGGATTGGGAGCATGCCGGCGAATTGCTCGGCACCAAGATGCTTGCCTGGGCAGAGGGCGTGCGTCCCCAGGCCGAGATGCTGCCGGTCGAGCTGATCGTCCGCGCTTCCACCGCCGGATCATAAGTTCCGACGTCAATTGATATCGATATCATTTTAGCGCTTGTTATCGATGTCATTCGCGGTTAGCCAAGCATCAGACATCCCGTTGCCGACCTGTCGGACGGCGGGCGAGGGAGGATCTGGGAGCTCGATGGTTTCGCGGCGTTTCTGCATGGTCGAGTTTTGGTCCGCTGCGGGTATCGATATCCGATGAGCGGGCATCGTTCCGCACCCGTCGAGGCAACCCTCCCGGCCGGTCCCGACGAGTTGTTCGGCGACCTGTTCGTCGCGGTCCAGACGCGACGGTTGTTCCCCGATGGCAAGACCTTCACCGACATGGAGCCGCGATCGTCACCGGCCGAGATCATGGCGGCGTGGCGTGCCCGGCCGCTCGACGGCAATGCCGACATCCTGGCGTTCGTCACCACGCATTTCGCGCCGCCGGCGAGTCCGGAGGTCGACGCCCCGATGCCGACCGCGGATGTCGGGGATTATATCGCGGCCCTGTGGGACAGCCTGGTGGTTACCCCCCAGGCGCACGGTCCGCATTCGTCGGCTCTGCCCTTGCCCTATCCGTATGTCATTCCGGGCGGGCGCTTCCGCGAGATCTATTACTGGGACAGCTATTTCACGATGCTGGGCCTGGCGATCGACGGCCGCGACCTGCTGGTCGACCAGATGATCGACAATTTCGTCTCGCTGATCGAACGTTACGGCCACATCCCCAACGGAACGCGGTCCTATTTCCTGTCGCGTTCGCAGCCGCCGTTCCTGGCGCCGATGACCGAGCTGTCGGCCAATGACGCGCCCGACGTGCGCGCCCGGCGGCTGGCGGCGTTGCGGCGCGAACATGCCTATTGGATGACCGGTGCGGCGGAGCTCGCGCCGGGATCGGCCGAGCGCCATGTCGTTCGACTGCCTGACGGTACCTTGCTCAATCGCTATTGGGACGCGCTCGATACGCCGCGCCCCGAGGCTTATGCCGAGGACATTGCCATCGCCGCGCGTAGCGGCCGGCCGGCCGGCGAGGTGTATCGCGACATCCGTGCCGCTTGCGAAAGCGGCTGGGACTTCAGCTCGCGCTGGCTGCGTAATTCGCCCGACATGGCCTCGATCCAGGCGACTTCGCTGGTGCCGGTCGATCTCAACAGCCTGCTCTATTTGACCGAGCGGCGGATCGCGGTCGAAAGCCGCGCGCTCGGCGACGGGGAAGGGGCCGAGCGTTTCGGTGCGCTCGCCGATCGTCGCGCGGCGGCGATCCAGGCCCATTGCTGGGTGGAGGCCGAAGGGCGCTTCGCCGATTGGCATTGGGGCGATGGTATGGCCGTCACCGGCCTGACCGCGGCGACGCTCTATCCGCTCTATGCCGGGATCGCGACGCCGGACCAGGCCGCGTGCGTCGCCGCTTTGGTCGAGTGCCGGCTGCTCGCAGCGGGCGGCTTGCGCACGACCGCGGTCGAGACGGGGCAGCAATGGGACGTGCCCAATGGTTGGGCGCCGCTGCAATGGATCGCGATCGCCGGGCTACGGCGTTATGGTCACGATGCGCTGGCCGGCGAGATTGCCAGACGCTGGCTGGCGACGGTCGAGACCTCGTACCGGGCATCGGGCGCGCTGTACGAAAAATACGATATCGAGACGGGGCGACCCGCCGGCGGCGGCGAATATCCCAACCAGCGGGGGTTCGGCTGGACCAACGGCGTTGTGAAAGCGCTGCTCGCCGGAACGTGAGAGAGGAAGCGAAGATGGTCGACACGAATTCCAGGCGCAATCGCATCGGCGGATCGTGGATGCTCTTGCCGGCATTGCTCTCGATCTCCGGCGTCGCGCTGGCCCAGACGACCACGCCGACTGCGCCCGCCGCTGCTCCCGCGCCGACACCAGCTCCAGCTCCAGCTCCAGCAGCAGGTTGGGACATGATGACCCAGCCATTCCCGGCCGCGCTCAGCGCGCAGGCGAAGGCAGCGATCGCCAGGAACGCCGCCGAGAACGCGGAAAATGCCAAGAGGGCGGCCTCGATTCCCGACCAGCGCGCCTTCATCGACCAATATCAGGTAACGTTCGGCGCGCTGCAGCAGAAGAAATACGCTGTCGACATCACCGACGGCGTCGTCGCCGGGGTCAAGGTCCGCAACATCAAGGCGAAGGGCAAGGTCGACACCAGGCGGGTCTTCATCAACCTGCACGGCGGCGGCTTCGTCACCGATTCCGGATCGCTGACCGAGAATATCCCGATCGCCTCGCTGACCGGCATTCCGGTGATCGCGGTGCTCTACCGCCTGTCGCCCGAGAACCAGTTCCCCGCCGCGGTCGACGACGCGCTGGCGGTCTATCGCGAGATGCTCAAGACTCACAAGCCTGGCGATATCGGCATCTACGGCACCTCGGCCGGAGCGGTGCTGGGGCCGCAGTTGCTGGCGCGAATCCGGGCCGAGGGACTGCCGATGCCGGCGATGCTCGGCATGTTCTCGGGCGATGCCGACCTGTCGCGGCGCGGTGACACGGTCAATATCCAGAAGATCCCAGAGGAACTGATCACCACGCTCTACCTCGCCAAGACGCCGGCGACCGACCCGAAGGCCTCGCCGTTGCTCGGCGACCTCAAGGGCTTCCCGGCAACCATGTGCCTGACCAGCTCGCGCGACTTCTTCCTGAGCAGCACGTCCAATTATTGCCGTGCGCTCGAACAGGCCGGGGTCGAGAACAAGCTGGTCGTGTTCGACGGCTTGCCGCACGCTTTCTGGGCGTATCTCGACACGCCGGAATCGGACGAGGCGTTCCGGATCATGGCGCGCTGGCTCAGCGCCCATTTCAAGAAGTAGGTCGTTGCACGCCCGCCACTTCCCGATCGTCGGCGCGATCACGCTGACTTTCCTGCTGTTTGCCGTGCTGATGAACAGCGTCGGCGCGGTGATCCTGCAATCGGTCCTGACTTTCCACGTCGCCAAGACCGAGGCGTCGTGGCTCGAAGGATGCAAGGACCTGTCGGCCGCCGCGATGTCGTTCTTCGTCGTGCTGTTCCTGACACGGTTCGGCTACCGGCGCGGGACGGCGATCGGGCTGCTGGGGGTCGCCGCGGCATGTTTCGCGGTGCCGGTGGTCCAGGCCTTCTGGTCGCTCGAACTGCAGTTCGTGATCGTCGGCGCCGCGTTCGCGGTGGCGAAGACCTCGGTCTATGTGATCGTCGGGCTGGTCACCGACAACCGCAAGCAACATGCCAGCCTGACCTCGGCGCTCGAGGGCGTGTTCATGATCGGGGTCTTGTCGAGCTACTGGCTGTTCGCGGCATGGATCGATCCGGTCGATGCCGCCAGGCCGGTCTGGATGGAGGTCTATTGGTTGCTCGGTGTCCTGTCGCTGGTCGTCGCGGCAGTGATCGCGTTCGCGCCGCTCGACGAGCGGCTGGCCGACAGCGACGATCAATCGATCCGGCAGCAGATATTCGCGATGCCCCGGCTGTTGGCGCTCCCTTTCGTGATTGCATTCGTGGTCTGCGCCTTCCTCGACGTGCTGGTCGAACAGAGCATCGGCAGCTGGCTGCCGACCTTCAATCACGAGGTGATGAATCTGCCGCCGTCATTGGCGGTGCAACTGGCCAGCCTCTGGGCAATGGGGCTGGGGGCGGGGCGGCTGATCGCCGGCGTGGTGCTGCGGCGTGTGCCCTGGGTATGGGCGACCGGGATCGGCATGGCGCTGTCGGCGCTGATTCTCGCAATCGTCGTGCCGATGACGGGGCCGAGCGCGGCCGGGTTGCGCGCCGGCTGGCTCGATTTGCCTCCCTCCGCATTCGCCGTCCCGCTGGTCGGGTTGCTGCTGGCGCCGATCTACCCTGCCTTATGTTCCTCCGTGTTGAGCGGGCTGCCCAGGAATCGCCATGCTGCAATGACCGGGCTGATCCTGGTATCGTCGGCGCTTGGCGGGACGATCGGGTCGCGGATCACCGGATCCATCTTTGGCGTGTTGAGCGGCAAGGCGGCGTTCCTCGCCATCCTGCCGCCGCTGGTCGTGCTGCTCGTCGCGACGATCGTGTTCGAGCGGATGCTGCGGCGGAGCGGGGCCGTCGAGGCTTGAATTCAACCCGGCGCTGCCGATGGCTATATTTTTCCGACCGTCTAGACAGTAAGCTCTGGCACGAAGGAAAGAACTGGCCCTGTCATGGCGACCCGTCCGAACTCTCCCGCAAAAGGAACCCGCCCGCGCGGACGCCCGCGATCGGACTCGCGGCTCGAGGAAGTACTGACCTGCGCTGCCGCCCTGTTCAGCGCGCGGGGCTATGCCGCGACCAGCCTGGAGGACATCGCCACCCAGCTCGGGATGACTCGCGCCGGGCTCTATTATTATGCCGACAGCAAGGAGGACCTGCTCGAGAAATGCTATATCTGGGCGTATCGGCGCCACCTCGAGCGGCTGCAGAATGAGCTGGGCGAGGGGAATGGGCGCGAGCTGCTGACACGCTTCTTCCTGATCTATGCCGAGGCGGTGTGCGACGATGCCTGTCGCTGTTTCCTGTCGGCCGAGGATCACTACCTTTCGCCCGAGCAGCAGAAACAGTCGGACGATCGGCTGCACAAGATCACGCTGATGGCGCAGGATATCCTGGTGCGCGGGGTCGCCGACGGATCGCTCGCGGCGCACACTTCCCGCTACGCGCTGACCACGATGTTCGGGGCGTTCAACGCACTGCACCGATTGGTTCGGCCTGGTGGTCCGTCGCCGCGCGAGATGGGGCAGGGAGTGCTCGACGTGCTGCTGGCGGGGCTCCTGCCGCGATAACTATTTTACCGTCTGGACAGTAGAATAAATAAACCTAGGGTCTCTCGCCGGATGGAAAGGCGAGGGAGGCGGGCATGATCTCGAACCGGCGCGACGTGGTGCGGCTGACCGGCATTGGGCTGGGCGCGCTCGCGTTGCCGGGGACCAGCTGGGCTGCCGCAACCGCCGACGACCCGCTCGATTATGTCGACCCGGAACTACGCGGCCTCGCGCAGATGTGGCTCAAGATGCAGCAGGCCAAGGCGCCGCCGGCGCCGCCCCCGGCCAAGCCGCCCGTGCCCGCCGGGGTCGAGACACGCGTCATCCAGGGCCGCAAGGGACAGCCGCCGGTCACGATCTTCATCATCAATGCGAAACCCGGCGCCGCGCCGACCGGCGGTATCCTCCACACGCATGGCGGCGGGTTCATCTATCGCAGCGCGCAGGAGGACCTGGCGCGGCTCAAGCTGCTGGCCGAGCGGCTCGGCTGCGTGATCGTCACGGTCGAATACCGGCTGGCGCCCGGCACGCGCTTCGCAGGGTCGCTGGAGGACAATTATGCCGGCCTCCGATGGATGGCCGACAATGCCGCGTCGATTGGCGTCGATCCGGCTCGGATCGCGTTGATGGGGGAAAGCGCGGGTGGCGGGCATGCCGCGATCCTGGCAATCGCCGCACGCGACCGCGGCGAGGTGCGCCCGGCATTCCAGGCCCTGGTCTATCCGATGCTCGACGACCGCACCGGCAGCACGCGTCCCGTGCCGCGCAACATCGGCACGATCGTCTGGACCGCGGCCGACAATCGCAAGGGCTGGGGAGCGTTCCTCGGCCAGCCGGCCGGACGGCCGGCGGTGCCGCACGGATCGGTGCCGGCGCGCGTCGCCAACCTCGCCGGATTGCCGCCGGCGTTCATCGCGGTCGGCGGACTCGACCTCTTCGTGGAGGAGGATATCGCTTATGCCTCGCGGCTGAACGATGCCGGGGTGCCGACCGAATTGCTGGTATTGCCCGGCGCCTATCACGCCTTCGATTTCGCCAACCCGATGGCGCGCGTGTCGCGCCAGTTCAATGCGGCGTTCCAGGACGCGCTAACCCGCGCGCTGAAGCTCAAGCCGGCCTAGAGCGCTGCGCTACAAGGTCCGCGCGATGATCATCTTCATGACTTCGTTCGATCCGCCGAAGATCCGCGACACACGACCGTCGGCGTACAGCCGGGCGATCGGATATTCGGTCATGTAGCCGGCGCCGCCGAACAGCTGGAGGCATTCGTCGACCACCTTGCCTTGCGTCTCGGTCGCCCAGAGCTTGGCCATCGCCGCGGTCGCCGGGTCGAGCTCGCCGGCGATCAGCCGCGCGATCAGCGTGTCGACGAACGCCCGCCCGACCACCGCGAGCGTCTTGCATTCGGCGAGCTTGAACTGCGTGTTCTGGAAGTCCCACAATTTCTGCCCGAACATCGAGCGGTCGTGGACGAACTCGCGGGTCAGCTCGACCGCCTGCTCGACCGCGGCGATCGAGGCGATCGCGATCAGCATGCGTTCGAACGCGAGCTGCTGCATCAGCTGGACGAAGCCCTGGCCGGGCGCGCCGCCGAGCAGATTGTCGGCGGGTACGATGCAATCCTCGAAGAACAATTCGGACGTGTCCTGCGAGTGCATCCCGATCTTCTCGAGATTGCGGCCGCGCTTGAAGCCGGACGCCTTTTCGGCCTCGACCACGACCAGCGAGATGCCCTTGGCGCCCATGGCGGGGTCGGTCTTGGCGACAACGACCACGAGGTCGGCGCACTGGCCGTTGCTGATATAGGTCTTGGAGCCGTTGATCGCGTAGCCGCTCTCGACCTGCTTCGCGGTCGTTCGGATGTTCTGCAGGTCCGACCCGGCACCCGGCTCGGTCATCGCGATCGCGCCGATGATCGCACCCGATGCCATGCTGGGCAGCCAGCGCTGCTTCTGCTCCTCGGTGCCGTAGGCGAGGATGTAATGCGCGACGATCCCCGAGCTGACCGAATAGCCCGCACCGAACCCGCCCGACAGGCCGGCGCGGACGATCTCGTTATAGATGACCAGCTCATGCCCCAGCGACCCGCCCCCGCCGCCATAGTCGACCGGGATGCCCGCGCCGAGCAGGCCGACCTCGCCCGCCTTCAGCCATGCCGCGCGATCGACGAAGCCCTGCTTCTCCCAGCGGTCGATCTGCGGGACGAGTTCCTCACGCGCGAAGCGGGCGGCGACATCCTGGAGGAGGACCATCTCCTCGTCCATCCACGGGGCCTGATTGGTCATGCTGATATCCTGAGTGAAGGTCATGCGATATTGCGCCGGGCGGCCTGCCAATAAGGCTCGCGCAAGGCGGTCTTGAGCACCTTGCCGGCGCCCGACAGCGGCAGCGGATCGGCGCGGAACTCGACCGAGCGCGGGCATTTGTAGCCGGCGATCAACCGCTTGCAGTGCGCGATGATTTCGTCGGCTTGCGCCGCGCGATCGGGATAGAGGCACAAGATCGCGTGGACGCGCTCGCCCCAGCGATCGTCGGGCACGCCGATCACCGCGCATTCGCGGATTGCCTCGTGGCTGGCGAGCGCATTCTCGACCTCGGCCGAATAGACATTCTCGCCGCCCGAGACGATCATGTCCTTCACGCGGTCGACCAGGAACAGGAAGCCGTCGTCGTCGAGATAGCCGGCATCGCCGGTGCGCAGCCAGCCATCGACCAGGGTCTGTGCGGTCAGCTCCGGCTGGTTCCAGTAGCCGAGCATCGCGCCCGGCGTGCGGATCAGCACTTCGCCGACCTGGCCCCGCGGCACGTCCTGCAGGTTTTCATCGGCGATGCGGAGCAGGACGCCGACCATGGCTTGCCCCGCCGACCGTAAGCGTGCGGCGCCCGCGGGATCGAGCGTATGATATTCGGCGGCGAGCACGACCGCGCTCGAGGACGTCTCGGTCTGGCCGTAGCATTGCCGGATCGAGGCATTGGGCAGCAACTCGATCGCCTGGCGCAGCAGCGTCTCCGATATCGCCGACGCGCCGTAGCTGAGGTTCTCGATCGACGACAGGTCACCGCCGTGCACGACGACATGGTCGCGCAGCATTCCGATCATCGTTGGCACCAGCACCATGTCGGTGACGCGTTCGGCGGCGACGGCATCGACCAGCCCCTGCGGCGTGAAATGCGAGATGACGACGTGCGTCCCGCCGGTCAGCGTGACGCCGAACACCATTCCCGCATCGGCAAGGTGGAACATCGGCGGCGAGTGGAGATAGATGTGATGGCGCCCGCCGATCCCCATCGTGATCATCGTATTGAGATAATTCACGATCAGGCTGTGGTGCGACAGCATCACGCCTTTCGATCGTCCGGTCGTCCCGCCGGTATAGAAGATCGCCGCCAGCTCATGGTCGCGCCCGCAGCGATCGGGCAGGGGGACGTTGCTGGCGATCAGCTGTTCGTAGTCGACCATCCCCGTGGGAACTTCGCCATCATCGGCGTAGATGGTGGCGCGGAGCGGCGTCGCCGCGGCGATCGACTCCGCCATCGCCGCGAAATGCGCATCGACGAACAACAGGTCGGCGCCGCTATCCTCGATGCCATGGACATGCTCGGGCAATGCCCAGCGGACGTTGCCCGGCACGACCACCGCGCCAGCCCAGGCGATCGCGAGGTAGATTTCGATGTAGCGATCGCTGTTGAGCGCCAGCACCGACACGCGGTCGCCCGGCGCGACGCCGAGCGAGACGAGCCCGGCCGCGAGCCGCCCGACACGATCCTCGACCTCGCGCCAGGTACGGCGGCGCGACCCGAACACGGTGGCGATGCGGTCCGGGAACAGTGCCGCCGATCGATGCAGTCCCTGGGTGATCTGGATCACGGCGCCTCTCCCTTACGCTCTCGATCCACTCAGAACCCGCCGCCGACGACCAGCACCTGGCCGCTGACGTAATTGCTCTCGGGCGCGCAGAAGAAATAAACCGCGCCCGCGGCCTCGTCGGGCGTGCCGGCACGCCCGAGCGGGATCAGCATCGGGATCGCCTGACGCATCGCCTCGGGCACGCCGACCGCCAGTTCGCGGCCATCGATCGTTACCGTGCCGCCGGTCTTCTCGATCGACTGGGTCAGGCGGGTGTCGATCACGCCGTACGCGACGCAATTGACGTTGACCTTGTAGCGGCCCCATTCCTTCGACAGCGTCTTGGTCAGGCCGACCAAAGCCGCCTTGGCCGACGAATAGTTCGACTGCCCCGGATTGCCGTTGATCCCCGAGATCGACGAGATGTTGACGACCTTGCGGAACACTTCCTCGCCGCGATCGGCCTCTTGTTTGGCGAAGACGCGGATCGGCTCCGACGCGGCGCGCAGGATGCGGAACGGCGCGACCAGATGGACGTCGAGCATTGCCTGGAACTGCTCGTCGGTCATCTTCTGGATCACCGAATCCCAGGTGTAGCCGGCATTGTTGACGATGATGTCGAGCCCGTTGAACGTCTCGACCGCGGTGTTGACGAAACGATCGGCGAACCCTGCCTCGACGATGCTGCCGATGCAGGCGATGGCCTCGCCGCCGTGCGCCTTGATCGTCGCGACCACCTCGGCGGCGGGCTCCTCATCGAGGTCGTTGACCACGACCTTCGCGCCGTCGCCGGCCAGCTTGAGCGCGAGTGCGCGACCGATCCCGCGTCCCGAGCCGGTGACCAATGCGACTTTACCTTGAAGCTTCGACATCGAATTTCCTTTGGGTTTGGAAGGGTCAGGGAAGCGCGATCACCGCGTCGCCGGTCAGCGTGTGCAGGCCGGCATCGGTGTGCGCGTTGATCTCGAGCCGGACGCGGCGCTCGCCATCGGCCTCGAATTTGTCGACGATCCGGCCGGTGCAGGTGACGATGGCGTTGACCGGGGTGATCGCCAGGAAGCGTGCGCCCCAGGTGCGAATCTGCACCTGCGGCACCCAATGCGTGAGCAATTGCGCGAGGTACGCCATCGACAGCATGCCGTGCGCGAACACGTCATCCATGCCGGCGGTTTTCGCGAAGTCGCTGTCGACGTGCATCGGATTGTGGTCGCCCGAGGCACCGGCGAACAGCGCGAGGACGTGGCGGCTGATCCGTGGGCTGACATGGGCGGGCAAGGCGTCGCCGACCGCGACATCGTCATAGCTGATGGTCATTGCGGCGCTCATCCGTTGCGCACGACGGTGACGGTGCGGTGCATCCCGACCGTCTCGCCATGCTGGTTTTCGGCGGTGGTTTCCTGGACGATGAAGTCGAGCGCGCCGCCCTTCTTGTCGTAAAGGTCGGCGATCCGCGACGAGAGCCTCAGCCGGTCGCCGGCATAGATCTGGCGGCGATGCTCGAACTGCTCCTCGCCATGCAGGACGCGGCCGATATCGACGCCGAGCAGCTTGAGCGACGCGAAATTACCGCTCTGGACGTCGAGCGAGAACAGAAAGGTCGGCGGGGCGGGCAGCGCGGGGTGCCCGGCTGCTTTCGCCGCATCTTCGTCGAAATAGACCGGATCGGTCTCGCCCGTCGCCTTGGCGAAGAAACGGAGCTGGCCGGCTTCGACGTGGACGAAGCGATCGTCGAACCGATGCCCGATATACGCGCGGTCGAGCATCGTCACACCCGCTCGTAAAGCGTGACGACGCAGGCGCCGCCCAGCCCGAGATTGTGCTGGAGCGCGAGCTTGACGCCCTCGACCTGCCGTGCGCCCGACTGGCCGCGGAGCTGCTGGACCAGCTCGGTGCATTGCGCGAGACCCGTCGCGCCGAGCGGATGACCCTTGGACAGCAGCCCGCCCGACGGGTTGGTCACGACCTGTCCGCCATAGCTGTTGTCGCCGTCCTCGACGAACTTCTCGGCACCGCCGACCGGGCACAGGCCGAGCGATTCATAGGTCAGCAGCTCGTTCTGCGCGAAACAGTCGTGGAGCTCGACGATCTTGATGTCCCGGGGGTCGACGCCAGCCTTTTCATAGACTTGCTGCGCGGCGTTGCGAGCCATGCTGAAGCCTACCACCTCGCGCATGTCGCGCTCCTCGAACGCCGCGGGGACGTCGGTGGTCATCGCCTGCGCACGGATGCGGATCGACGTATCGAGCCCATGCGCCTTCGCGAAATCCTCAGATACGATCAGCGCCGCCGCGGCGCCGCAGGTCGGCGGACAGGCCATCAGGCGCGTCATCACGCCGGGCCACATCAGCGGCGACTGCATGACCTCTTCCTCGCTCACCACCTTGCGGAAGATCGCGAGCGGGTTGTGCTCGGCGTGTCGGCTCGCCTTGGCGCGGATCTTGGCGAAGGTTTCCATCTTCGTGCCGAACTCGCGCATGTGCGCCTCGCCGGCGCCGCCGAACATCTTGAGCGCGCCGGGCAAATCGACATCGACCAGGTCGTCGGTCAGGCCGGCGAAATGCTCGAGCGGATTGGGGCGGTCGGCGAACACCGTATCGAGCGCGCCGGGCTGCATCTGCTCGAACCCGAAGGCGAGCGCGCAATCGACCGCGCCGCTCTCGACCGCCTGGCGGGCGAGGAACAGGGCCGATGATCCGGTCGAGCAATTGTTGTTGACGTTGACCAGCGGAATGCCGGTCATCCCGACCTCGTACAGCCCGCGTTGGCCGCAGGTGGAATCACCATAGACGTAACCGGCATAGGCCTGCTGCACCTTGTCATAGGCCACCCCGGCATCGGCGAGCGCGAGGCGGATCGCCTCCGCCGCCATCGCGAAATAGGGCGCGCTCGCGCCGGGCTTCGAGAAGGGGATCATGCCGACGCCGGCGACGATCGCGGAACTGCTCATTCTACTCTCCTCCAGCCGCTGGGGCGCGGCGATCAGGCCGGGTTGGTATCGATATTTATTTAACTGTCTAGACAGTAAGTAAAATAGATGTGCGAAAGCGCGCGTCGTTCCGCGACCGCCCGTCAGGGGCGGCCGAACATCAATCGGCGGTAATTGTCGGTGCCGAACGGCAGCGCCTGGACCTGGGTGTTGTCGGCCATGTTGAGTTCGACTTGCTGATAGCCCTTGAGCACGTCGGCAAAGGCGCGGTTCATCACCATCGTGCCATGCCCGGGCAGCAGCACGTCCCAGCGGACCTTGTTCGGGTAGAGGCCGTAATAAGCAAGCTTCTTGAGCGAGGCGAGATAGGCGGCAGGGTCGACATAGGGTGCCGGATTGGCGCCGAGCCGATAGTCGAACAGGATCGTGTCGCCGCCGAACAGGATGTTCCGACCGTCGATCTGCAGGAAATAGCAGGTCGATCCCGGCGTATGGCCGGGCGTGTGGATCGCCGTGATGCTCTTGTTGCCGAGCTTGAGGATTTCGCCGTCATCGACCGGCCAGTCGACCTTGACCGTAGGATAGTCCTTGGCCAGCCCGGGCAGGAAATAATTGCCGGTGATGTTGGTGCCTTTCTCGACCGCGGGCACGTCATCGCGGCCGATCAGGATCTTGGCGCCGAGCTTCTGGAAGGCGGCGTCGGCCATCGAATGGTCGAAATGCGCATGGGTGTTGATCACCCATTTGATGTTCTTGGGCGAGAAGCCGAGCGCCTCGATATTCTTGAGCACCGAGGGGACGGTGGCGGTCATGCCGGGATCGATCAGGATCAGCCCGTCAGGGCCGGCGTCGATCAGGTAGACGAGGTTGGGCTCGGTATTGACCAGGTAGATGTCGGTCATGATCTTTGCCGGCAGCGGCAGCCGCGCGAGGATCGGCGGGTTGGTCAGGTTGAAGCGCTTGAACTGCGCAGTGATCGCGCCTTCGTCGGGCCAGGCTTCCTCGATCGGCAGCTTCTTGGAAAGCTCGCGGCGCTGCCAGGTATAGACGTCATAGATGACGCTCTGGCCTTCCTCGGTCAGCTGGGTGGGGAGCGTCGCCATGTCCTTCGCGGTGGCCGGCGGTGCGGCGACGACCGGGCTGCCGGCCATCGGTACGACCATCGCTGCTGCGAGCGCGCCCAGCGCGACTTTTCGCAATGCCTGCATCCCGACTCCCTCTCAATTTCTCGCTTTATTGCTGCCAGTATGCCGAAAATGACATCGATAACAATAGAAAAGAAGCGCGCCATGTGCGTGGCTGGATGAACGATAGAGGATCAACATCCCAGCAAGCGCGGTTTTCGATCGCGTCGGGGCCATGCGGGCTCCTAAGAGGGGGCATGACCGCTTCCGGCTCATCGATATCGCAGGCTCCGGCGACGCCGGGCGCGCTGGTCGACGCGTTGCGGCGGCTGGTCGGTGGGCGGCACGTACTGACTGGTAGGCGCCGGATGCGGCGCTTCGTCACCGGCTATCGGAGCGGGGAGGGACAGGCGCTTGCCGTGGTCTGTCCGGGCAGCCTGGTCGAGCAATGGCGAGCGATCCGGCTCTGCGTCGATCACGGTGCCGCGATCATCTTCCAGGCGGCCAATACCGGGCTGACCGGCGGCTCGACCCCGGATGGCGACTATTCGCGCGACATGGTGGTGATCAACGTGATGCGGCTGCGCGGTATCCATATGATCGGTGGCGGAAGGCAAGTGGTCTGTCTGCCGGGCGCGCGGCTGCATGATCTCGAGCGCGTGCTGGCGCCGCTCGGCCGCGAGCCGCATTCGGTGATCGGGTCGTCGTGCATCGGCGCCTCGGTGATCGGCGGCGTCTGCAACAATTCGGGCGGCGCTCTGGTCCGGCGCGGGCCGGCCTATACCGAACTGGCGCTCTATGCCGTGGTCGACGGCGATGGCGAGTTGCGGCTGGTCAATCACCTGGGCATCGAGATCGACGGCGAGCCGGAAACGGTGCTTGCGGACGTCGAGCGGGGGGACTTCGCGGCGACCGATATCCGCTGGCCGGATGATCGTGTGGCGTCAGCCACCGGGTACGAGCAGCGCGTGCGGGCGATCGATGCCGATACGCCGGCGCGCTTCAATGCCGATCCCGCGCATCTGTGCGATGCGTCGGGCAGTGCCGGCAAGGTGGCGTCGTTCGCGGTTCGGCTCGACACCTTTCCGCGCGCGACCGGGACGACGACTTTCTATGTCGGGACCAACGACCCGGCCTGGCTGGCGGCGTTGCGCCGCGCGATCCTGTCGAGCGACGCGCCACTGCCGATCGCCGCGGAATATATCCATCGCGAGGCGTTCGACCTGGCGGCGGCTTACGGCAAGGACATGTTCCTGGCGATCGAGCGGCTGGGGACGCAACGCCTGCCCGCCTTGTTCGCGGCGAAGGCACGTGCCGAGGCGGTTTTCTCGCACGGACTGGTGGAGCGCGTTTTGCAGGCGGCGGGGAGGATTTTCCCCGACCATCTGCCGCCACGGCTGGTCGAGTTTCGCGGCCGGTATGAGCATCATCTGATCCTGCAGGTCGATGGCGCCGGTCTCGACGCCACCCGCACGCTGTTGACCGCGCTTGCGTCGGACGGGGCGGGGGGTTTCTTCGAATGCACGGCGGCCGAAAGCGACAAGGCCTTTCGCCACCGCTTCGTCGTTGCCGGTGCCGCGGTCCGCTACGCCGCCGTCCGCAAGACCGGCGGGCTGCTCGCGCTCGACATCGCCTTGCCGCGCAACAGCGAGGACTGGTTCGAGCAACTCCCGCCCGACATTGCGAACGCAGTCAGCCACCGCGTCTATTATGGCCATTTCCTGTGCCACGTGATGCACCAGGATTATGTGCTGGCGCCGGGCGCCGACCCTGCCGCCGTCAAGGCCGCCATCCTCCACACGCTTGACGCACGCGGCGCCTGTTACCCCGCCGAGCACAATGTCGGTCACGCCTATCGCGCGGCGCCGGCGCTCGAAGCGCATTATCGCCAGCTCGATCCGCTCAATATATTCAACCCAGGAATCGGCCAGACGTCGCGCGAGCGCGGCTGGCAGTAAGGACATCGCATGACTGCTCCGCTCACCGGCCTCAAGGTACTCGAACTCGCTCGCATTCTCGCCGGGCCCTGGGCTGGACAAGTGCTGGCCGATCTCGGCGCCGAGGTGATCAAGGTCGAGAGCCCGGCCGGTGACGATACGCGGACCTGGGGGCCGCCGTTCATCGAGAACCCGGACGGCACCAAGGACGCGGCCTATTATCACTCGTGCAATCGCGGCAAGTCGTCGGTGGTGATCGACTTCACCACGCCCGAAGGCCAGGCCGAAGTGCAGCGGCTGGCGGCCGAAAGCGATGTGTTGATCGAGAATTTCAAGGTCGGCGGGCTGGTCAAATACGGACTCGATTATGCCAGCTTGTCAGCGCTCAATCCGCGGCTGATCTACTGCTCGATCACCGGCTTCGGGCAGGACGGGCCTTATGCCCCGCGCCCAGGCTATGACTTCATCATCCAGGGCATGGGCGGGATCATGGACCTGACCGGTGAGCCGGAAGGCGCGCCGCAGAAGATCGGCGTGGCGATGGCCGATATCGCGACCGGACTCTATTCGGTGATCGGCATCCAGGCGGCGCTGATCCAGCGCGAGAAGACGGGGCGTGGCCAGCATATCGACATGGCGCTGCTCGACACGATGACCGGGGTGCTCGCCAACCAGGCGGCGAATTATTTCGCGAGCGGCGTGACCCCGCCGCGCGTCGGCAACGCGCATATGAACGTGTCGCCTTACGCCGTCTTCCCGACCTCGGACGGCTGGTTCATCCTGGCAGTCGGCAATGACGGGCAGTTCCAGCGTTTCTGTGGCGTGGTCGGGATCGAGCCCGAGGAACGCTGGGCGACCAATGCCGGGCGTATCGTCCATCGCGAGCCGTTGTTCGCGGCGATCACCGACGCGACGAAGACATTCGCACGCGACGACCTGCTCGAAAAGCTCGAGGCGGTCGGCGTGCCGGTCGGGCCGATCAACACCGTCGAACAGGCGCTCACCGATCCCCAGGTCACCGCGCGCGGCATGGTGATCAAGGGTGAACGGATCGATGGCTTGCGCACCCCGATCCGCTTTTCCGATGCCGAGCTTGCGCTGGGTCGACCTGCGCCTCGCCTGGGTGAAAGCGCCTAGGCGAGCCGTTCGAGCACGCCGCGCCGCTTGGCAATGTTCTTGTAGTCCCACTGGATAGCGCGGGCTTTGTTCAGCCAGCGCTGCAGGCAGGCGGTGTCGATCGCGTCTGCATCGAGATAATGAACCTGCGCTGCCTTGAACGTGCCTTCGGGCTCGAGCTCGGGTTCGTCGAACGACTGGCCGCTCCAGAACAACAGCTGCACGCCGCGCTTGCGGACCCAATAGCCGGCGATCGGATTGCCGTTGAGGAACCAGACTGGCCCGCCGTGCCAGATCTTGCGATCGGCCTCGGGCAACCCGCGATCGATCTCCTGGGCCAGCCGGTCGCAGATCACTTGCCATTCGGGCGACTGTGCTTCGTTCCAGCTGGTAACATCGTCGTTCATGCGCGCCTCCGGGTTTGCCAGCATGAATATCGATGCCTGCACCGCTCACCCAGCTCATCGCCCGTCAACGGCGGGCATAGGCGGTTGAACGCCGTTCCTCTATACCGGCACATACGCGCAGTGATGGATGGAAATGCACGGACGGTGAGCGAGCAGGGTCTCTCGGCGGTCAAGGCGTCGGGTTCCGGGCGGGGAACGAGCGCTGAGGAAGCACGGTTGCTGGAGCTGGTGCTCCGCGGCGACCGTGCGGCCTTCGAGGAGCTTTATCGCCTCTACCACCCGCGGTTGACGCGCTTCCTGCTCAATCTCGTGCGGCGGCCGACGCTGGTCGAGGAGGTACTGAACGATACCATGATGGTGGTGTGGGATCGCGCCGACAGCTTCAACGGCGCGAGCAAGCTGTCCACCTGGATTTTCGCGATCGCCTATCGAAAGGCGATGAAGGGATTGCGGCGGCAGGACGAAGCGGTCGAGGACAAGGAAGCCGACAACCGGATCAGTCCCGAGGCCAGTCCCGAGGAGGAATCCGGACGCCATCGCATCCACGCCTTGCTGTTGCGCGCGATGGACGAATTGTCCCCGGCGCATCGCGCGGTGGTGGACCTGACATATTTCCACGAACTGGGCTATCGGGAGATCGCAACGATCCTCGAATGCCCGGTCGATACGGTGAAGACACGCATGTTTCATGCCCGACGTCACCTCAGGCGCCGCCTGTCGGGCGAACTGGCTGACTGGATCTAGGATGAGTTTCGATGGCTGAGATCATCAAGTTGCGCGGCACGCCGCACGAACAGACCGAGCAATTGCTGCCCTGGTACGTCAACGGCACGCTGGCGCCCGACGAAATGGCGATGGTCGAGACGCACCTCGCCGATTGCGCGGAATGCCGGACGGCACTCGAGGTCGAGCGCAAGCTGGCGGCCGAGGTGGCGGCACTGCCGCTCGATGCCGAACACGGCTGGGCATTGCTGAGCGAGCGGATGACCGCCGCCGAACTCCCCGAACGGCTGGCGGAGCCGGTGCCGTTTTTGCGCCGCAAGGTCGGCATGGGCTGGGTGCTCGGCACGCCGGTCGCCGCCGCCGCGGCCGTGGCGTTCGCGATGACCGCAGTGCCGCAACAGGCGCAGCTGGCGTCGACGGGGCAGACCTATCGCGCGCTCGGATCGGCACCGACGGCGCAACCGGGTAACGCGCTCATCATGTTCCGGCCCGAGGCGAAGGACAGCGACGTTCGTACGGCACTGACCAATGCCGGCGCGCGCGTGGTCGACGGCCCGACCGCGAGCGGCGCATGGGTAGTGAACATCGCGCCGCAGCAGCGCGCGACCGCGCTGGCGGGGCTGCGCGCGGCACCGACGGTGGTGCTCGCCGAACCGATCGACCCCGGATCGCGGCAATGACCTGGCGATGGCTCCTTCGGCTGGCGCTCGCTCTGTGTGGCGCGACCGCGTTCGTCGCGGTGTCCCCGGCCTATACGCAGGAGCTCCCGACCAAGGCAGCGGATCGCCAGATTCTGGTGATGCTCAAGATGGGACCGCCGCATTTCCGCCCGGGATCGAGCTATGGCGGCAGTTATGGCGACGCGACCGCGATGGCGGCGCGGCGGCGGGTCGCGATGGGGATTGCGCGGCGCAACGGGCTGACATTGGTCGACGGCTGGCCGATGCCGCTGCTGGGGGTCGATTGCTACGTGATGGGCGTGCCCGACGGCATGAAGCTCGATGACGCGATCGCGTCGGTCCAGAAGGAGCCGGGGGTTGCCTGGTCGCAACCGCTCCAGGTCTATGAGGCCCGCGGATCGCCGAAGCCGACCGCGCTCAACGACCCTCTCTTTCGCGCCGAGCCTGCCGCAACCGCCTGGCGGCTCGCCGACCTCCACCGCATCGCCACCGGCCGCGGCATCAACATCGCCATCATCGACAGCAAGATCGACGTCGGGCATCCCGACCTCGCCGGCCAGTTCGTCGCCAACCAGGATTTCGTCCCCGATCGCGCGGTCGCCAGCGAGGCGCACGGCACTGGCGTCGCGGGAATCGTCGGTGCCAAGGCAGGCAACGGCATCGGCATTGCCGGGATCGCGCCCGACGCGCGGATGATGGCGCTGAGGGCATGCTGGCAGACCGGCCCCGGTCCGACCCTGTGCAACAGCCTCAGCCTTGCCCGCGCGATGCAATATGCGATCGAACGTGGCGCCGGGGTGATCAATCTCAGCCTCGCCGGCCCGGCCGATCCGCTGCTCCAGCGGCTGGTCGCGATCGCGGTGTCGCGCAACATCTCGGTGGTGGCGGCGTTCGACCCGTCGTTGCCGCAGGGCGGTTTCCCGGCCTCCTTGCCTGGTGTCATTGCCGTCGCGGATGAATCTTTGCAGTCTCTGCCCGCGCGCGTGTACGGTGCGCCCGGCCGCGACGTGCCGACGACACAACCGGGAGGCAAATGGTACCTCGTCAATGGCAGTTCCTATGCGGTCGCCCATGTCAGCGGGCTGATCGCATTGGTGCGCGAGGAAGGTGGTCGCGCGCCGCGGATCGCGCTTGCGCGCGAAGCCGACGGGGCGATCGACGCCTGCGCGACGTTGTTGCGGACGTCGCCGGGCTGTGATTGCTCCTGCGCGCTGGATCGGCGGCTCGGCGGAGGGCGCCGCTAGCCTCGGGCAGCGCTCGGCGCTGGCTGGTGCGATGCTGGCCGCCTGTATTATCGCGCAACCCGCCCATGCCCAGGTCTCCGCCAGCATCGATGTCGAGAGCGATTATCGGCTGCGCGGCTATTCGCTGAGCTCGGGTCGTCCGGTCGCGACCGCGCAGGTCGGCTATGACGATGATTCCGGTATCTACCTGAACCTGTCGGCGACCGGCATGCTCGGCCGTGACGATCCGCTGTTCCTCGGGGTACAGGGCAATATCGGCTACGCCAAAAGGCTCAGCAGGCGCGTGTCGATCGACGGTGGCGTGCTGCGCAGCCAGTATCGCGCGCCCGACCCGACCACGCGCTCGCACAATTATACCGACATCTATCTCGGCGTCATCGCGGATCCGGTGTCGGCACGGGTCTATTACTCGCCCGATTATTATCGCCCCGGCGTATCGACACTCTATGGCGAGGTCGAGGGCACCGTCCGTCCGGCGAAGAACTGGCGGCTCAATGCGCATCTCGGCTCGCTGGTCTATCTGCGCACCCCGGCAGTCTATTTCCCGGGGCGCGAGGCGCGATATGATTGGCGGCTGGGCGTCTCGCGCCAGTTCGGCAACCTCGACCTCCATGCCGCTTTGTCGGGCGGAGGCCCCGGTCGCGAATATTATTCGGGCGGGCTGCACGGCAAGACCGCGCTGACCGCCGGCGCCAGCTGGAGTTTCTAGAGCGTCCTGAACCCTTCGCGCCTGAACCTTTCTCGCTGGTGCCGGGATCAACCCGGCGAGGCCACAGGAAGGATCGACCATGAATGTTCGCGTGATGACGGTGGTGAGGGCGGCGCTGGTGATGGGCGCGCTGTCGGTGACGGCAGCGGCAAGCTCCCAGACGGGGCCGAAGCAATATACCGTGGTCATGGCCAACATGAATTACGGCGCGGTTCCGGCGGGCGCGAAGGTCGGCGACGTCATCGTCTGGGTCAATCGCGACTCGGTGCCGCACACGGTCACTGCACGCGATCACAGTTTCGACCTGCGCGTGGCGCCGGGGCAGAGCGGCAAGATGACCCTGCAGAAAGCGGGGACGTTTCCCTTTTACTGCATCTTCCACGCGATGATGCGCGGGACGCTCAAGATCGCGCCCAAATGATCAGCCTTGCTTGATGATCATCACCTGCGCCCAGGGCAGCTCGATGATCGTGTCGCGGCGGTTTGCAAAGAACGCTGCAAAGGTTGCCCGCACCTCGGCATCGGCATAGTCGTCGCCGATCAGGATGCCGCCCGCGACGAGCCGGGGGACGAAGAAATCGAGCCCGGCCAAGGTCGCGCGCGGCAGGTCGAGATCGAGATGGACGAACGAGAAACGCTCGTCCTCGAGTCCCGCGGCGCTGGCGGGGAACACGCCCGGATGGAAATGGACTGCCGGATAGGGGGCGAGCAGCCTCCGTACCTCGGCCAGGCGCCCATGCGTCGTGCCGAAATGCGCGCGCACATCGGCCTCGGCGGGTGTTGGGCCGGGCGCGCTGTTCTGCAACGTATCGAAAACGTCGAACAGGTGGAGCGGCGCGTCGCCCTTGGCCGCGCAAATGAGGCGCGCACTGGCTCCCGCGAACACCCCTGCCTCCGCCATTGCGCCGCTCAGCCTGCGAGTGGCGCGCACGGCGATGCGAATTTGCAGCGCCGCCGCATCGCTGAGTAGCAGCGGAACGCGCGCACGGGTTTCGCGGATAACCCTCAATTCGTCGCCCCAGCCGGCACCGAGCGGCGCGATGACGGTGCTGCGCGCTGCGGCCAGCCGGCGCAGCAGACGACCGGGCAGGCTCACGGGCGTCCGTTGCGCGCGGCGCGCAGCATCGACACCGAGGCGAAGGCGAACAACGAACCGAGCAACGGCGTGCGCAATGGATAGTCGACCAGGCTGGAGGCCATCAGGATCGTGGTGATGACGATCGCGGCGATGCCGAACGTGCGCCGCGTCACCGATTCCCTGGCGACCATCACGCCGCACGCGGTGCGCTGCCACCACCAGAGAAAGGCTGCAAGCAGGACGAGCGCAGGCACGCCGCCCTCGATCGCCAGTTGCAGCGGTTCGTTATGCGCCTGGTTGAGATAGATGGCCGACAGCAAGGCGTCGGGTTCGAAGCGCCGATAGACGCTGTCGAACGATCCGAAGCCGGCGCCGAACGGCATGAACGCGCGGGCAGTCTCGATCAGCGGCGCGAAGATGGTCGCGCGCGTCTCGGTCGCATCGGTATGGACCAGGCGATCGACCGCACCGCTGCGCCATGCCGCCAGCACGATGAGACTGCCCGTGACGATGACTGATGCGGCGGCGATGGCGCGATGGCGGAGCGTGCGGGGCATGATCCTGCATCCCGCCGCACGCCAGCAGAGCAAAGCGCCGGCGATGCCGATGACGGCCAGTACCAGCCCCATGCGCGATCCGGTCGACACCAATGCGAACAGCATCAGCGCAGCCGTGACGGCGGCCAGCCCTACTGTCGGTCCAAACCGGGCGCCGCCGCGCAGCCGCAACGCAACGAGCGCGCCCAGCAGGGGCAGCGCGCAGGCCATCAATACCGCCTGGTGATTGCGGTTGGCGAACGGCCCGACCGGGGCGTTCTGGCTGCTCTCCCGATAAAAATGGAGCGCGTCGCCGCCGACGGCGAGCTGTACCAATCCCAGGATCGCACTGGCCGCGGCAATTGCCAGCACGCCCCAACCCAGGCGGATGCGCGAGCGGCCGTCCAGATAGAGCGCCGCCGCTGCCGCGGCGGTAGCCGGCAGCAGGCCGGTGAGCGCGTTGATCGTGAGGTCGGGAGTCAGGCTGAGCGGGCGCCAATGCACCGTGCCGCTCAGCTCGGCGATCCGTGCATAGACATCATGGCCCGGCAAGGCGGCCCAAAGCGCCGGGGGCAGGGGAATGAGCTGGAGCAGCACGAGCAACCAGCCGCAGCCGAGCATCAGCAACAGCGGCTTCTCGCGACGCACCGCCGCGAGATCGAGCGGCCACATCGTCGCCGCCAACGCGATGATCGCGGCAAGCCGAGCGATCATCTGCTGGTCCTCGTCATAGCGCGATGCGCCGCCCGCGATCGCCAGGACGATCAGCAGCAGGCCGATGACGGCCAGACGATAAAGCTGTCCGTATCGCCGCGATGGCGATTGCGTTGCCACTGGGGATGCAGACAGAAATAGCGGCGCGATGCCGCTATTTCCGCACTCCGCCCGCTGGTGAGGGCTTATGAGCTGGCCGGCTTGCTGTCGTTGTGGCCGAGCGCGACCGCGCCGATCACGACGAGCGCGAGCCCGGCTGCGACATAGAGATAGGTGGCCCCGCCGCCCTTTGCACGATTGCCGTCCTTCACCTTGGCGCCGGCCCGCGTATCCTTGTTGAGCGACAGTTTCGCCGCAGGATTGGCGGGCGCCGCGAACGCGGGAATGGCGATCATCGAAAGCGCCGCGGTCGCCGCGACGAAGTTGCTCAGGCGCATCTGTACACCCCTTTTTTGGCCGGTCCGCAGGACGCGAACCGTCCGTCAGTTCCCTCGCGCGCGGGAAGGGTTCAGCGGGCACGCGAAAAAATCGCGCGTTGAACCCCTGCATGGCGCGCTGGGAACTGAAGGAAAAAATGGGGTGAAAACGTGCGTCTCATCAGCAACCCGTCTTGCCAGGGCCGGGCCGCATGCCAGTGCTGAGTGCACGCGATGGCTATCGGCGGTGGGCGCCGACCTATGCGCGCGAAACCGCGATCAGCCTGCTAGAGGATGACCTGGTCGCGCGGATGACACCGCCTCTTGGCGGGCGACGATTGCTCGATGCAGGGTGCGGGGTCGGGCGGCGGCTCGCGGATTGCGCCGCGGCCGAGGCGGTCGGGGTCGACCTCAGCCAGGAAATGCTCGAGGCCGGGATCGGGCTTGGCCGGATATCGCCGACCCTCCGCACGCTGGTTGGCGACGTTCGCCATTTGCCGTTTCCCGACCGCGCCTTCGACGTGGTGTGGTGCCGGCTGGTGCTGGGACATCTCTCCGACATCGGCCATGCCTATGCCGAGCTGACTCGCGTCACCGCGGCGGGCGGAACGTTGGTGGTGACCGATTTCCATGCCGCCGCGCATGCTGCCGGGCATCGCCGCACGTTCCGCGATGCCGACGGCGTTCACGAGCTCGAACATCATGTCCACGATCTGTCGGCCCATGCCACTGCGGCGCGCGCGGCGGGGCTGATCGCGGTCGCGACGCACGAAGCGGTGATCGGGCCGCCGGTGCGCGCCCTCTACGAAGGCGCCGATCGGCTCGCGCTGTATCACGAGCATCTCGATTTGCCCGTCGTGCTTGCCATCGCGTTCCGGCGGGAAGGGTGATGCGGATGCTGATCAACGCCGGCAATCGCGCCATCGGTATTGAAGGCCACCGGATCGTCGCACCGGAAGGCACGTTCGACATCCGGCTCGATTGCCCGCAGGCCGAATTGCGGCCGGGGCTGATCAACGCGCACGACCATCTGCATCGCAATCACTACGGGCGGCTGGGGAAGGGCGGCTATCGCAACGCCTATCAATGGGCAGGCGATATCCAGCGTCGCTACCGTCGCCGGATCGCCGAAGGCCGCGCACGGCCGCGGCGCGATGCGCTGCTCGATGGTGCCTGGAAGAACCTGTTCGCGGGGGTGACGTCGGTCGTCCACCACGATGCGTGGGAAGCGGAATTCGATCGCGATTTCCCGCTGCGCGTCGTGCCTCTCGCCTGTGCGGATTCGCTGGGAATGACATCCGACCTGCCGGTTGCCCGGGCGGGAAAACCGTTTGGCCTGCATGTCGCGGAGGGCATCGACGAGGGCGCGGCCGAAGAAGTCCGCGTGCTCGATGCGCGCGGCTTGCTTACGCAGGACCTGATTGCGGTCCATGGCGTCGGGATGGACGCGGATGCAGTCGATCGCTTCCGGCGATCCGGCGCGGCCTTGGCCTGGTGCCCGACATCCAATCTTTTCCTGTTTGGACAGACGGTGCCGCAGGCGCTGCTTCACGATGACGTCGACGTCCTGATCGGCAGCGACTCTCGTCTGACGGGGGAGGGCGATCTGCTCGATGAGCTGGCCTGCGCACGATCGATCGGCGGGCTGACCGATGCGCGGCTTGAAGGCGCGGTAGGTGCGGTCGCGGCGCGGCGGCTGGGGCTCGACGAACCGTCGCTCGATCCCGGCGCGCGCGCCGATGTGGTGCTGTTCGCGCGGCCGCTGGTCGAGGCGAGCGCTGCCGACGTCCTGCTTGTCGTTGCCAACGGCACGCCGCGCGTGGTGCACCCCGATCTCGCTTCCCGGCTCGGCGCCATTGCCGGGCAAGGCACTCCCCTGACCATCGGTCCGGTCACGCGCTGGGCCAACGCTCAATCCTCCAGGAGACCCTGATGCGCCTTCTGTCGTTCCGTTCGCTTTCGATCAGCATGATCGCGCTCGCCGCGGTCGCGGCCATGCCGGCCGCCGCACAGACGACGCCCGATCCGGCGACACCAGCGCCGATGCCGGCGCCCGCGGCGACGCCGGCGGATGCTCAAGCGGCCGATCAATCCGCCACGACCGAGGCCGCACCTCCTGCGGACAACGGCAGCGATATGCCGCGCACCGACATCCTGTCGAAGAACACGATCTCGGTGATGTTCGACGGCCGGCTCGCGCTCGCCAATGGCGAGCGATCGTTCACCAATCGCGGGCTCGGCAAGACGCGGTTCGAGGGGACGAACAAGGGTGATTACAAGGGCTATGCCGTGCCGGTCGAAGGCGATCTGGTCTGGCTGCCGCGCTTCACCCCGTCGCTCACCGCCAACGTCTCTGCCGCCTGGCAGCGCGACCAGGAAAACGCCGTCGACCTGCTCGAGGCGTTCGTCAATTTCCTGCCGCCGCAAAAGGGCAAGGTCGGCTTCCAGCTCCGCGCTGGATTGATGTGGCCCGAAATCTCGATGGAGCATTCGACCGGCGGAGCGTGGAGCGTCGTCAACACGATCACGCCATCGACGATCAACGCCTGGGTCGGCGAGGAAGTGAAGGTACTCGGCTTCGAGGCGACGGTGCGCGCGTCGCTCGGCCAGCACCAGCTCGGACTGACCGGGGCGATCTTCGCCGGCAATGATACATCGGGAACCCTGCTGTCGTTCCGCGGCTGGGCACTGCACGACGAGAAGGCGACGGCGTTCGGCCACTTCCCGCTGCCCCCGCTCAATCCGTTCATCCGCTTGCTGCAGGAAAACCAGACGCGCTCGCTGATCGAGCTCGACAACCGGCCGGGCTTTTACGCGCGGCTGGACTGGCGGCCGCCCTGGCCGTTCGGCGTGGCGCTCTTCTACTACGATAATCGCGGCAACCCGGAAGCCTTCAAGCCGACCGGCCAATGGGGCTGGCGCACGCGCTTCTGGAATCTCGGCATCAACGCCGATCTCGGCGCCAGCACCAAATTGCTGATCCAGGGGATGACCGGCTCGACGATCATGGGGTTCAAGACCGGCGGCGTGCCGTGGGTCCATACCTATTTCAACTCGGGCTTCGTCTCGGTGACGCGCAGCTTCGGCACGCAATGGGCGCTGACCGGCCGGGTCGAGGCGTTCAACACGCGCGAACATGGCAGCGAAATGTCGCCGCTCGAAAGCGAGGACGGCTGGTCGACCACGGCGGCGGTCAGGTACAATCTCAACAAGAACGTCACCTTGCTCGCCGAGGCGCTCAATGTGCGCAGCCGCCGCGGTACGCGCGCGTTGCTCGGGATCGATCCGTTCCAGGCGCAGACGGTGTTCCAGTTCGGCGTGAGGCTCCGGCTGTGAGCCGCCGCAGGCTTTGGGCGCTGGGCGCCGCAGCCCTGGCACTCGCCGGATGCGCCAACGAGCCGCGGCTCGGTGAGACCACGCAGCCAATGGCAGTGACCGCGCTCAAGGATCTGCCGCCGCCCAACGGCACGGATCTCGTCGCCGGGACGACGCCGTACCGGATCGGCCCGCTCGACAAGCTCAACATCGCGGTGTTCGGGGTCGCCGAGCTGAGCGGTACCTTCCAGACCGATGCCGGCGGGCATTTGTCGATGCCGCTGGTCGGCGAGATCGACGCCACCGGCAAGACCCCCAAAGAGCTTGCCCAGGCGATCGATGCACGGCTGCGCGGCATCTATGTCCGCGATCCCCAAGTCACGGTGAATCTCGAAGAGACGACCAGCCAGGTCTTCACCGTCGATGGCCAGGTCGGCCAGCCGGGCAGCTATCCCGCGATCGGCAACATCACGCTGATGCGTGCGGTGGCCAATGCCAAGGGCGTCAGCGAATATGCCCGGCTCGACGACGTCGTGGTGTTCCGCACGGTCGAGGGCAAGTCGCTGGCGGCGTTGTACAATCTCGGCGCAATCCGGCGCGGGCTGTACCCCGATCCCAAGGTCTATGCGAACGACATCATCATCGTCGGCGATTCCAAGGCGCGGCGGATGTTCCAGCAATTCCTCCAGGTGGCGCCGCTGCTGACGACGCCGCTGATCCTCGGACTGGAGCGTATCAGGTGATGGACTCGATCTCCCCGAGCATGCTGGGCCAGATCCAGCTGGTGACCGGCAACAATGTGCCCGTGGCGCCCGGCGTGCAGCGCAACCCGCCGCTGCGCCGCTTGCTGCGCATGGTGTCACGCTGGCGCTGGGTACTGCTTGGCGGGGTGGGGGCCGGTGCGTTGGCCGGCCTGCTGCTGACCTCGATGATGACGCGCCAGTATAGCGCGACCACGCGGCTCGAAATCGCGCGCGACACGGCGCGCGTGGTTACCAATATCGACAGCGTCCAGCGCGACGCCAGCGTCGGCGACCAGGAATTCTACCAGACGCAATACGGGCTGCTGCAAACCAAGGCGCTGGCCGAGCGCGTCGCGCGAGACCTCGGCGTCGTCGACAATCCGGGATTCTTCAAGCTGTTCGGGCGCGACGACCTGTTTTCGGGCGGCGCCGCCGAGGTCGGCAGCCCGGCGCGGCAGGCCAAGCGTGTCGAGACCGCCGGCAAGATTCTGCTCGACGCCGTCGGCATCGCGCCGGTGCGCGGGTCGCGGCTGGTCGACATCACCGCGACCACCCCCGATCCTGGCCTGTCGCAGCGCATCGCCCAGACCTGGAGCAAGGATTTCATCGACGGCAATCTCGAACGGCGCTTCGAGGCATCGGACTATGCCCGGCGGTTCCTCGAAAACCGGCTCGAGCAATTGCGCCAGAAGCTGGAGGAATCGGAGCGCCAGGCGGTCGGCTATGCCGCCAATCAGGGGATCATCAACCTGCCGATGGCGGGGGCCAACAAGGACGGCATGCCTGCCGCAGGCGGCGATCGCTCGCTGCTGACCGATGACCTCACCACGCTCAATGGAGCGCTCGCCACCGCGACCGCCGAACGGATCGACGCGCAGACAAAGCTTGCCGCCGCGCGCCAGCCCGGCGCCAGCGCCGAGGCTTTGGGCAACCAGGCGATCGGTGATCTCCGCCAGAAGCGTGCCGAGGCGGCGGCGGAATATGCCAAGTTGCTCTCGCAGTTCGAACCCAAATACCCGCCCGCGCAAGCACTCGCGTCGCAAGTGAAGGTGCTCGACGCAGCAATCGCGACCGAGGAAGGGCGCGTTCGCACCTCGCTGCAACAGACCTTTGCATCGGCACTGGGCCGCGAGCGCGCGCTGCAGGCGCGGGTCGAGGGATTGAAGGGCAATCTCAACGACCTCCGCCGGCGCAGCATCCAGTACAATATCTACCAGCGCGACGCCGACACCAATCGCGAGCTCTATAACGCCCTGCTGCAGCGCTATAAGGAGATCGGCGTCGCCGGCGGGATCGAGAACAACAACGTCCAGGTCGTCGACGCGGCCAAGCTGCCCGACCGGCCGTCACGACCCAACCTGATGATCAACCTGCTGCTGTCGATGTTGCTCGGCGGGCTCGCAGGGGCCGCACTGGCCGCGGCGCTCGAGCAGATCGACGAAGGAATCGGCGATCCGGGCGAGGCGCAGGAGAAGCTCGGGTTGCCACTGTTGGGGACCTTGCCCAAGGTGAAGACCGGTGGTCCTCTCGATGCCTTGCAGGACCCGCGCTCGCCATTGGTCGAGGCGTATCTCGCGGTGCAGGCCAATCTCGAACTGTCGACCGCGCGCGGGACGCCGCGATCGCTGGGCGTGACCAGCACGCGGCCGCGCGAGGGCAAGTCGACTACCGCGATCGCGCTGGCGCAGTCGCTGGCACGGGCGCACCGCAGGGTGGTGCTGGTCGATGCCGATCTGCGCTCGCCTTCGGTCCATTCGGCATTTGGCGTGTCCTGCGATACCGGGGTCAGCAACTTCCTCGCTGGTGCCGACAATCTCGACCAGGCGATCCATGCCACGGGGCATGAAGGACTGAGCGTGATGCCCGCCGGGCCGCCGCCACCCAATGCTGCCGACTTGCTGACCGGCGACCGTCTGCGCGAGCTGGTCGCGAAGCTGCAGGAACGGTTCGACCATGTCATCGTCGACTCGCCGCCGGTGATCGGGCTGGCGGACGCGCCGCTGGTCGCGTCGGCGGTCGAAGCGGTGATTTATGTGGTCGAGGCGCGGTCGATCCAGGCGGGCGTGGTGCGTAACGGGCTCAATCGCCTGGCAACCGGGCACGCCAATGTCCTCGGCGCGGTGCTGACCAAGTTCGAGGCGAGGCGCGCGCATCTCGGCTATGGCTATGGATACGGCTACGACTACGGATATGGCCGCTAGGCCGCTGCTCTGGCGGGGCGCGATCGTCGTCGTGGCTTTGCTGGCGAGCGCGGGCGTGCTGCGTGCAGGCGCCGCCCAGATGCTCAGCCGATCCGATCCGATGCGAGCAACGGCATTCGCGCCCGACAACGCGCGGATCGCGATGGATGCGGCGCGCGATGCGACCCAGCGCAATGTTGCGGCGACCGACCCGCGAATACGCGCGCTGACCCTGGCCGCGCTGGAGCGTGATCCGACCGTCACCAATGCGATCGAGCTCAGGGCCTTGCAGGCGGAAGCGGATGGCGAGGCGGCACGCGAGGCAGCGCTGTTCGACTTGTCGGGCGCGATCAGCCGCCGCAGCCTGCCGACGCGATTGTGGCTGATCCAGCGCTCGGTCGATCGCGGCGATGTCGGCGGCGCGCTGCGCGATTTCGACGTGGCGCTCCGTACCTCGATGACCGCACCGAACGTGCTGTTCCCGATATTGGCGGAAGCGACGACCGATCCCGAGCTGGTCGTGCCGATCGCGCGGATGGTCGACCGGCCGAGCGACTGGCGCGTGATGTTCCTCAACCATGCCGTCGCCCATGGGAATGCCGAAGGAATCACTGCGGTCGTGCTGCGTCTTCGCGATCGCGCATTGGTGACCGGGAATGGCGTCGACCAGGCATTGATCGCGCGGCTGGTGAGTGAGCGCCAATTCGCGTTGGCAGGACAAGTGCGTGACACGTTTCGGCCAGTCGGCGGGACGCACCCGCTGGTCGCGGATGGCCGGTTCGCCGATCCCGCGGCACTCTTTCCGTTCGGCTGGTCGCTGACTGGGCGCGGTGATGCCGGGTCGGAGCGCAGCATCGTCAATGGCCGGACGATGCTCGCCTGGCGCGCCGAGCCCGGTCGCGAAGGGCAGGTCGCGGCGCAATTGCTGCTGCTCGCGCCGGGCAGCTACCGGCTGAGTACGACCGCGGCGTCGACCGGCGATGCCGAGGCCCTGCCTTACTGGTCGTTGGGCTGCGGAGAGCAAGGCGGCGGGGTGCTTGCCCGGCTGGATGTGCCCGTGGCGAGCGGCGCGTCGGGCAGCGCGAATTTCACGGTGCCGCAGGGCTGCGCAGGGCAATGGCTGACGCTCATCTTGCGGCCCGGCGGCGGTTCGGGCGGACGCAGCGGTGCGGTCGCCGGTGTCGCCGTGACGCGCCGCTAGAGCATGCGCATCCTGTATCTCACGCAATGGTTCGACCCTGAGGCCGGGGTGATCAAGGGAGCCGCGTTCGTCCGCGCGCTCGAGGCAGCCGGGCACGAGGTGACCGTGGTGACGGGTTTTCCCAATTATCCGACCGGCAGGATCTTCCCCGGCTATCGCCTGCGGCCGATCCAGCGCGAGACGATCCATGGCGTCCAGGTGGTCCGGCTGCCGCTGTATCCCAGCCATGACGCCTCGTCGCTGCGGCGCTCGCTCAATTTCCTGTCGTTCTTTCTCGCAGCCTTTGCCTACTGCCTGTTGCGCCGGACACGCTACGACCTGGCTTACGTCTATCACCCGCCGATCACCGTTGGGCTGGCCGCCGCGCTGGCAGGGTTCGTGCGCCGCCTGCCGTTCGTGCTCGACGTACAGGATCTGTGGCCGGATACGATCGCGGCGACCGGGATGGCAGGGGCGGCGCAGTGGGTCGGCCCGCTCGGCGCGATCTGCCGTTTCGTCTATGCCCGCGCGCGGGCGATCATCGTCCAGTCGGACGGGATGCGGCGGGCACTGATCGCGCGCGGCGTGGATCAGGCCAAGGTCACGACGATCTACAATTGGGCGGACGGGGAGCCGACCGCCGCGGCGATCGACCGGCCGCACGACCAGGGCCGCTTCGCGATCGTCTATGGCGGCAATCTCGGCCGTGCGCAGGCGCTCGAAACGGTGATCGACGCCGCGATGATCGCGGCGCGACAGCGGCCGGAGATTGCGATCCTGCTCTATGGCGATGGCGTCGATGCCGACGATCTGCGCAAGCGAGCGGCCGGCAACGACGCGATCCGTTTTGCCGGGCTCGTCTCGCGGTCCGAGATCGTGGACGTTTTCGCCGCGGCTGACGCCCTGCTGATGCATCTGCGCGACGACCCTTTGTTTGCGATCACCATCCCGTCCAAGACCCAATTCTATCTCGCAATGGGTCGTCCGATCGTCGCCGGGGTGGCAGGGGAAGCGGCCGACCTGCTGCTGCGATCGGGCGCCGCCCTGGTCGTGCCGCCGGGCGATGCCGCCGCCCTGGCGGCCGCCTTTGTCGAGCTTGCCGCAATGCCATCCGCCGAGCGCGGGGCGATGGCGGCGGCGGGGCCGCGTTTCTACGCGGCCAACCTGTCGTTCGATCGAGCGATGGCGCGAACCCTGGCGGTGATCGCGGGCACTAACCCGGCAATGATGCCCGACCAGCCGGCCCGGACGATTTGAACAGCGCACACGCCTTGCCCCTCGCAACGCTGTCCTCGCCGCGCGTCGTGCCGGTGGTGACGCCCGCGGGATTGACCCGCGTGCCGCTGATGCTCGTGTTCGGCTATGTTGTTGCGACCTTCGTGCTGTTCCTAGTCTGGCCGATCAACTGGCCGATCTATGCTGCTGCCGATTGGGCGCGGCTGATCGGCTATGTCTCCTTGTGCCTCGCGGTGTTGTGGTCGGCGGCGACCATGGGATCGCGGGGGCCGACGCGAGTCACCGCGCCCTTGCCATGGCTGAAGATCCTGCTGCCCGCGGGGGCGATCGCCGCGGCATTGCTGCTGGTGCCATCGTGCCTCGCCTACACCGATCGCGGTCCGTGGGACGTGATGGACGCGCTGAGCGACCAGGGGGGCGCGTATCGCCGTTTCCAGCAGGTGCTCGCGGCGACCACCGGCCAGCGCAACGTGATGGTGGCATTGCGCGCGCTGTCGGCGCCGGCTGTCTATGCGGTCCTGCCGCTCGGCATTATCCATTGGCGGCGGATCGGCTGGATCGGGCGCGCGTCGCTCGGCGTGGTGGTGGCATGCTCGGTGATCTTCTCGATCATGCGTGGCACCGACAAGGAGATTGCCGACCTGTTCGTGATCGGCGCCGCGGCCGGGTTTGTCGCATTGGGTCGCTCGCTCGCCGCCGGCGAGCGCACGGGCGATTTGGTTAGGCGCTACTGGAAGCCCGTGCTGCTCGCGCTCGTCTTCCTCTACGTCGCGCAAGGACTGTTTACCGACCGCAAGGAGGGGCGGCTCGGCAGCTATGCCAGCCGCACGGCCGTCTGCGTCAATGACAGCCGAATCTGCGCCGATCTCGACAATCCGGCGATCGCCTGGCTGCCCTTGCGCCAGCGTTTCGGGCTGACCGTGTTCATCGTGTCGACCAGCTCGGGCTATTATGGGCTGGACCTGGCGATGGAGAAGCCGTTCGAACCGGCTTGGGGCGTCGGCCATTCGCCTGCCGCCTTGTCGGCCTATGAAGCAGCGACCGGCGATCGCACGCCACACCTGGGCACCTATACCTGGCGCAACGGCAGCGATCATTGGCCGGAGGAGAATTACTGGTCGACGCTGATCACCTGGATCGCGAACGATGTCGGGTTCGTCGGCGCGGTGCCGGTGCTGGCGCTGATCGGTTTCCTGTGGGGCTGGTGGTGGCGCGAAGCGGCGGCGGGGATGAGCGACCCGGCGGCGGTATTGTTCGCACTGGCGACGACGATGATCTTCTATCTGCCCGCGAACAATCAGGTGCTCGGGAGTTTTGACGGATACACCACGCTCGCGGCATGGCTCGTGGTGTGGCTGGTGCACCGGGCACGCGCGACCTTGTCTGCGTTGCTGCCTGCCGTGCCGGGCACCACGCCATAATCCGTCGCCTCGCCTCGGTGCCGTTGTTCTTCGTGGTACGCGTCGCCTCGGCGCTGCTGTTGCTCAAGCTGTCGGCGACGCATCTGCCGGTGCACGGCTTCACCGTGTTCGCGCAATTGCTGGCGTTCGCAGCCTTGCTCAACCTGATCGCGGTCGGGGGCACGCAGAACGGCGTCATTCGCCAGGCCGCCGCGGCGGCGGATGACGCGGCGCTGGCGGCCGTCCACGGCGCGGCGCTGGCGATCTGGGTGATTGCAGCGCCGGTCATCTTCATCGCGGTGGCGTTTGGCGGGAGCGCGATTGCCGACCTGCTGATCGATGCGCCGCAGCGTTGGGGGCTGGTGATTGCGCTGGCGGCGCTGGCGCTGATGGCCGGGCCTGGACAGATCTGGTGCAGCATCCTGTCGGGGCGCGATCGTGCGGCCTACAGCCTGAGCGCGCAGGCGGTCGGCTTGCTCGCCGGAACGGGGGCCGCGGCGTGGCTGATCGCGCGGCACGATCCCGCATCGGCGGCGCTTGCCTTTGCGGCGGGGCCATTGGTGACGATGGCGTTGGCCTTTCTCTTCGCCCGGCCGCTCCATCTGGCGCTGGCACCGGTCGCGATCGTGAAGACGGAAGCGCGGCGCCTGTTGGGCTATTCGGCGGCGATCGCGGCGACGACCGGTTTCTCGGCGATCGTGCTGTTCGGCCTGCGATCGGTCTATCGCGATCATTTCGGGGTGACCGCGCTCGGTTATTGGATGGCAGCCAACCGCATCTCGGACCTGTCGACCCAGTTCCTCGGACTGTTCCTGCTGCAATTCTTCGTGCCGCACGTCGCGACGTTGACCGATGCGGACGCGAAGCGGCGGCTGATCCTGCGTTGCGCCGCCGCCGGAACGGCCGTGATGGGGACAGCGATCCTGGTCTTCTGGGTGGCGTCGGGTCCGCTGGTCCACCTGTTCCTGTCGGACGTCTACCGGCCGGCCATCCCGGTGATCCGCATCTACATGATAGGCGACATGCTGCGCGTCTGGGTGTCGCTGGCAATGTTCGCTGCCTTCGCGGCGGGAAAACCGGGGCGCTATGCGGCGATCGAGATCGCGACGCTGGCGATGATGGCGGCGATCGCCTTGGTGTTGATCGGCCTGGGCGATCCGCGCGCGCCGCAATTCGGCTATGCCGGCGCCTATGCGGCGAGCGCTCTGCTCGCGGCGCTCGTCTTTCTGGTCAGGCGTTAGGGACGGACCGCATCGAGCACGGCGGCAACCGCGTGGCGGACATCGAATATCTCGTCGAGGCAGCGCGGCGCATTGGCCCGGGCCTGGTCGCGCAGCGCCGGATCGGTCGCGAGCATCTCGGCAGTGCGATGGAACCCCGCTGCGTCGCCGAACGCAACCGCGCGGCCGACCTTGTAGCGATCGAGGATCGCGATGAAGTCATTGCCACGCTCGACCGCTGCAACCACCGGCAGCCCGGCACGAAGATAGTCGATCGTCTTGGACGGGATACTGAACGAGGTGACGCCGGGCACCGTCGCGACCATGCCGACATCGCAGCCGCCGAGCAAAGCGAGATAGTCGCTGCGCGGCACCGATGGGCGATACAGGATGTTGCCGCTCATTGCAGCGCGGTCGCGGATCATCGGTGCCAGCCGGCCATCGCCGATGAACAGGAAACGCAGAGGCGATCCGGTCGTCGCGGCGTGATCGGCCGCCGCCAGCATCTGCTCGAACCCGCGGCCCTCGACCAATTGGCCGCCGAACACTGCGATCGGTGCTTTGGGTGGCAGCCCGTGGCGAGCCCGGGCAGCCGTGCGGTTGACTGGGGTCAGGGGGGTCGTATCGGCCCAGACCGGTGTTACCAGCACGCGCTGGCTCGACAGGACGCGATAGTGAGCGCGCAGATAGGTTTCGTTGCCCGGCAGGGTGCAGATGATCGCGGTGAAGCGGTCCATCTGCCGCTGCTCCCAGGCACGCGCGATGCGGAAGGGCAGGCCGTCCGGTATGCGGCCGATCTCGCGATGATGGTCGGGGAAGAAGTCCCAGATGAACAGCAGCCGGTGCTTGATCTTCGCGCGCAGCACGAGCGGCAGTAACGGTGCAATCGCGATCGCCGGCATCCAGGCGATCAGCGCGTCGAAGCTCTTGAGGTCGAACTCGCGCCACGCCGCCCGCGCTGCGTGGCGGCCGCTCAACACGAACTTGCTGGTGTTGCGCAACAATTTGGGCCCGCCGAGCGTGCGTGGCGCGACGCGCACCACGCGCACGCCGCTGTCGGTGACGAAGCTCCGGGTCGGCTCGCCGGGCGTCGCGGCCCAATCGAGATGCAGCACTTCGATCTCGTGGCCGGCCGCGATCAACGCATCGGCAAGCTCAGTCGTGAGGTACGATTGCCCCGGCGCGACCGGATATTGCATCGTCACCATCAGGAAGCGCATCGGATCGCGCTCAATAATCTTTCCACACCGTGCGGCGGACATAGTCGGTGTAGCTAAGGATGATCCGCACCACTTTGTCCGACACATCGGGCATCGCATAATCGGCGGGCAGGCGAGGGGACGCCGCGCGCGCCGCCAGAATCGCGAGCCCCTGCAGCACGCGCTCGCGGCCGAGGCCGGTGAGCATCGCAACCGCCTCTTCCATCGCCTCGGGCCGTTCGTGGGCGTCGCGGATGTTGAGCGCGGGAAAGCCGAGGATCGCCCCTTCTTCGCTGATCGTCCCGCTGTCCGACAGCACCGCGCGCGCATGAAGCTGGAGCGCGTTGTAATCGAGGAAGCCGAGCGGTTTCATCACCCGGACGCGCGCGTTGAATATTATCCCCATTGTCTCGATCCGCGTGCGCGTGCGCGGATGCGCGCTGAACAGGATCGGCTCGTCATGCTGCGCAGCAATGGCGTCGAGCGTATCGGCAAGCATGCGCAGCCGGTCGTCGGAATCGACATTCTCCTCGCGGTGGCAGGAGACAACGAAATAGCGCCCGTGCTCGACCCCGAGCCGCTGGTGAACGTCGGACGCGTCGATGCCGGCGCGATAGTGATTCAATACCTCGAACATCGGACTGCCGGTCTTGACGATGCGATCGGCGGGAAAGCCCTCGGCGAGCAGGTAGTCGCGGGCGATGGTCGAATAGGGTAGGTTGATGTCGGCCGTGTGGTCGACGATGCGGCGGTTGATTTCCTCGGGGACGCGCTGGTCGAAACAGCGATTGCCTGCCTCCATGTGGAAGACCGGGATGCAGCGGCGCTTGGCGGCGATCACCGCGAGGCACGAATTGGTGTCGCCGAGCACGAGCACGGCATCGGGCGCTTCGGCCGCGAGCACCTGGTCGGCAGCGATGATGACCTTGCCCATCGTCTCGGCCGCGGTCGCGCCGGCGGCATCGAGGAGATGGTCGGGCGCACGCAAGGCGAGGTCGTCGAAGAAGACCTGGTTGAGCTCGTGGTCGTAATTCTGCCCGGTATGGACGAGGATGTGGTCGGTGTACCGGTCGAGCGCGACGATCACGCGCGACAGCCGGATGATCTCGGGCCGGGTGCCGAGGATCGTCATGACCTTGAGCTTTATACTCATAGCGGCATCGCCACGGTGTCGGGCCGGTCGCGGTCGAACACCTCATTGGCCCAGACGATCGCGACCAGTTCATCCTCGCCGATATTGGTGACGTCGTGGGTCCAGCCGGGGATCGTCTCGACCACCATCGGTTTCACCGCGGACGTGTCGACCGCATGCTCGGCGCCGGTCAGGATATGGCGAAAGCGGAACCGCGCGGCACCGTGGACGACAAGGAATTTCTCGACCTTCGCGTGATGGTAGTGCCCGCCGCGCGTCACGCCGGGATGGGCGGTGAAATAGGAGATCTGGCCGCTGGCGGGCGTCTTGAGCATCTCGGTGAAGCTGCCGCGCGGGTCTTTATGCGCGGTGAGTGGATAGCCGAACGCGTCCTCGGGCAGATAGGAGATGTAGGTCGCGTAGAGCGCACGCTCCAGCCCCGTGCCGACCGCGCCGACCTCGCCCTTCGCGCGGCGGTCGGCGAAGCACGCGATCATTCCGGCCATCGCGCCGACCGTCGTTTCGTGGACGTTGACCGGTTCGACGATGCCTGTCGCGCTACCGGTATCGATCAGCGCGAGCCACTGATCGATCAGATCGTCGATGTGCAGCAATCGCAACGGCGCGGCGGGGGCGTCGATCCGGATCGGCAGGCCGCGCGCGATATTGTGGCAGAAGGTCGCCACCGCCGAATTGTAATTGGGTCGCGCCCATTTGCCGAAGATATTGGGCAGCCGCCAGACCGACATTCTCGCGGCATCGCCGATCCCTAGCATGACTTGCTCGCCGGCCAGCTTGCTGCCGCCATAAGGGGTGTCCTCGACCGCCTTTTGCGACGAGGCGACGATCACCAGGGGATGCCGCCCGCCCGCGACAACCGCCTGCGCCACCTCGCGGGCATAGTCGCGATTGCCGCTCAGGAACTCGGCCGGATCGTCGGTACGGTTCACCCCGGCGAGGTGGAACACGACGTCGCTCTCGGCGACCGCGTTGAGCGGAGTCCCGCGTGCAAACGGCCGCACCGGATAGCCGACCTCGCCGAGCCGCACGGCAAGGTTGCGCCCGATGAATCCGTCCGCGCCGGTGATCGCAACCGTCGGACGCTCAGCTTTCATCGACCGCCTCTCCCGCCAGCAGGCCTCGCACATAAGGCAGACGGCGCAGGATGTCCGCCAGTTCCGCGACCTCGAGCTGACGGGTGTTGTGCGAATTGAAATCCTCGGCGCGCGTCACCTGCTCGCGCCCGTCGCTGAAATAGGCGTCGTAATTGAGGTCGCGATTGTCGGGCGCGACGCGGTAATAGGCGCCGCGATCCTCGGCCACCGCCATCTCCTCGCGGCTGAGCAACGTCTCGTGCTGCTTCTCGCCATGGCGCGTGCCGATCACGCGGATCGGATGGTCGGGCCGGCCCATCACCGCGAGCACTGCACGCGCCAGTCTCTCGATCGTCACGGCAGCCGCTTTCTGGACGAACAGGTCGCCATTGCCGCCATGCTCGAACGCGTACAGACAGAGGTCGACCGCCTCGTCGAGGGTCATTACGAAACGCGTCATCTCGGGATCGGTGATCGTGATCGGCTGGCCGTTCTGCACCTGGCGCATGAACAGGGGCACGACCGATCCGCGCGAGGCGAGCACGTTGCCGTAGCGCGTCGCCGCGATTACCGTGTCGCTGCCCGCCGCCATCCGCGCCTTGGCGATGGCGACCTTTTCCATCAGCGCCTTGGACATGCCCATCGCATTGACCGGATAGACCGCCTTGTCGGTCGACAGGCAGACCACGCGCTTCACCCCGTTGCGGATCGCGGCGTCGAGCACATTGGCGGTACCGCCGACATTGGTGGCGACCGCTTCCATCGGGTGGAACTCGCAACTCGGCACCTGCTTCAGCGCGGCGGCGTGGTAGACATGGTCGACCCCGCGACTGACCATTTCCATCGCGCGCGCGTCGCGGACATCGGCGAGATGGTATTTGATCCGCGCGTCGTTGAAGCGCAGGCGCTGGTCCTCCTGCTTCTTCTCGTCGCGGCTGACGATGCGGATCTCGGCGACCGGCTGCGCGAGGAAATGGTGCAGGATCGTCGTGCCGAACGATCCCGTCCCGCCGGTGATCATCAGCGTCGTGCCCGTGAAATCCCCCATGCCGAGCGCCGGCGTCCTTTCCGTTCGAGCCCGTTCCTTGGTGCCGGACATGCGGCGAAGCGTTCACCGGGGCGTTGAACTTCGTGGATCGCGGGCCGGCACTAAGGGCTCGTGACAGGGAGGTGCCACATCGCGATCATTCGGGCTTCGCCACGGCGGGGTGTCCGATGACATTGCCACCCTCGATCGTCGCCTTGCGCCATTATGCCGTGTCACGACCGCGCTCGACCAAGCGCTGGATCGCAATGCTGGTCGATGCCAGCCTGTGCGCGATCACCTGCTACGCCGCGGTGATCCTGCGGCTTGGTTTCTTCCCGGAGCGCGACACGCCGTTCGGCCTGCTCGTCGCGGTATCGATGGCGATCGCCTTGCCGTTATTCTGGGCGCTCGGCCTCTATCGCGAGATTTTTAGCCAGGTGGGGATCAGCGCGATCGTCAATATCGCCCGGGCCTGCGCGATCTACGCCTTGCCGTTCGCGACCATATTCACCGTGATCAGCGTGTTCGGCATTCCGCGGACGCTCGTGCTGATCCAGCCGATCCTGTTGTTCGTCAGCATCGCCGGATCGCGTGTGCTGGCGCGCTACTGGCTGTTCGATGCGCAGAGCGTGCGGCGATCGCCGTCACGGCGCGTGCTGATCTACGGCGCGGGGGCGGCCGGACGCCAGCTTGCCGCGGCGATCGCGCAGAGCGGCGAGATGGGCGTGGTCGGCTATTTCGACGACAATCCCGCGTTGATCGGCAGCGTGCTCGACGGGCGGCGCATTCACGCGCCCGGACGCATGGCGGCGGTGGTGGCGAAGCTGGCGGCCGACGAAATCCTGCTTGCCATGCCCTCGGCATCGCGGGCCCGGCGCAACGAAATCATCGCCGACGCGCTGAGCGCCAATGCCCGGATCAGGACCCTGCCCGGGCTGATGGACATTGCCCACGGCCGGGTCGAGGTGGCCTTGCTGCGCGACGTCGGCATCGAGGATCTGCTCGGCCGCGCCTCGGTCGAGCCCGATCTCGAGCTGATGCACAATCACGTCCGCGGCAAGGTGGTGATGGTGACGGGCGCCGGCGGGTCGATCGGCGGCGAATTGTGCCGCCAGCTCGCGCGGCACGAACCGGCGGCTCTGCTGCTGGTCGAGATCAGCGAGTTCGGTCTCTACGAAATCCATCGCGAGCTGGCGCGCGATCGCGATTTGCGGATCGTGCCGCTGCTCGGCTCGGTCTGCGACGAGGCGCGGATGGATGAGATCATCGCGACGTGGCGCCCCGACACGATCTATCACGCCGCTGCCTACAAGCACGTGCCGCTTGTCGAGCACAATCCGGCCGAGGGCGTGCGGACCAACGTGTTCGGCACCTGGGCATTGGCGCGTGCAGCGGCGCGGCGCGGCGTACCCAATTTCGTCCTGATCAGTACCGACAAGGCGGTGCGCCCGACCAACGTGATGGGCGCGACCAAGCGGATCGCCGAGCTGGTGCTGCAGGGGCTCAACCATGTCTCGCCCGCGACCAACTTCTCGATCGTGCGGTTCGGCAATGTGTTGGGGAGCAGCGGGTCGGTGGTGCCCCTGTTCCGCCAGCAGATTGCGGCGGGCGGACCGGTGACGCTAACCGACCGCCGCATCACACGCTATTTCATGACGGTGGCCGAGGCCGCGGAGCTGGTATTGCAGGCGGGGGCCATGGCGCGCGGCGGCGAGGTGTTCGTGCTCGACATGGGGCAGCCGGTGCGGATCATCGACCTCGCGCGCAACATGATCGAGCTGGCCGGGCTGACCGTGCGCGACCAGGACGACGCGGACGGCGACATCGACATTGTCGAGATCGGGCTGCGGCCGGGGGAGAAGCTCTACGAGGAGCTGCTGATTGGCAACGATCCCGCGCCGACTCGGCATCCGCGCATCTTGCAGGCGGACGAGAAGAGCCTGCCGATCGACATTCTCCGCCTGCGGCTCGACCGGCTCGGCGGACTGCTCGACGCCGACAGCCGCGGGCTGCTGGTCGCCGCGCTGCGCGAGCTGGTGCCAGAGTTCCGGAACGAGAGCGGCGTGGCCGATTGGGTCTATCGCGAGGCAGCCGAGTCCGATCCGCTACCCGTCGCGACAGTCGCTTAGCCACCGGTCAGCTCGGCATAGAGGCGGCGGAACGCGGCGGTCGTGACGTCGGCATCCTGCTGCATCGCGGCTTCCTGCGCGCCCCGCGCAAGCCGCAGCCGCGCGGCCTCGTCGCCGGACAATGCCGCAATCGCCGCGGCGATCGCGCCGCTGTCGCCAACCGGAACGGCGATCGCCGCTCCCGGCGCCCAGTCGGCGATCAGTCCGACGGAGGTGCCGACGGTTGGCACGCCGGCGATCCCGGCCTCGATCGTCGCGACCGGTCCGGTTTCGTGGCGGGAGCTCATCACCAGCAGGTCGGCTTCCTCGAACCACGGACGCATCTGTGCGTGCGGCAGGAAGCCGTGGAACGTGACGTGGTGGTGGAGGCCGAGCGCGGTGCATCGGCGCTGCACCGCTCCGTCCAGTGTGTCGAGGCCGATCATATCGAGGTGGAATGCGGCTCCGCGGTCGCGAAGCTCCTTCATCGCCAGCAGCAAGGTGTCCTGGTCCTTGACCAGATTGAGGTTGGCGACGTGAAGCAATCGCAACGGCCGGGCCGGATCGCGCGGTCGCGGCGGCAGCACAGGCCAGCGATCGAGCGCCACGCCGATCGGCATGCACAATGTCTCGACGCCTGCCGCGGCCGCCTGCGCCTGCATCCAGGCGCTGCGCACGGTAACGCGCGTCGCATTGGCCAGCGTGAAGCCGGTCCACAACCGGCCGCGCCGCGTCAATTGCACGCCGTAATCGATGTCGGGGAGTGCGGTGAGATCGCCGCCGGGCATCGATACGACCAGCGGCACCCTGGCCAGGCGCGCAAAGGCGGCGGCAGCCACGCCCGGTGCGCCAGCCCAAAAGGCATGAACCACCTCGAAGCGCGCGCGCCGGTGCTCGGCCAATAAGGCGGCCAGGGTGCGCAGCCGCCGTGGCCGGGCACCGGCGTTGCGGATATCGGCGCCGAGCAATTGCCAGCGGCCGGGCGTCGGTTCCTGTCCGAGCGCGAAGACGTGCACCTCGTCGCCCGCGCGTACCAGTCGCTCGATCAGCCATAACAGGCAGGGAATGACGCGGTGCGTCCCCGACCGGTCCACGCCACCGGGCACGACGATCGCTATCTTCATCGGACGCTCCCGATCAGCTCGGCATAGATATCGCACAAACGTGCGCCGACCCGGTCGAATGACAGCGCCGTATCGAAGCGCGCGATCGTCGCGCGGCGCAGCGCGGCGCGGTCTCGCCGCCCCAGATCGACCAACGCGTCGGCAAAGGCAGCCGGATCGCCGGGCGGTACGAGTGCGCCGGCGGGGCCCGCCAGGGCACGAAAAGAGGGGATGTCGCTGACGATCGGCGTAGCGCCGCACGCCAATGCCTCGATCAACGCATAGCCCGATCCTTCGCGGTGACTGCCCAGCAAGAAGAAATCCACGGCACTCAACAGCATCTCGACCCGGTCATGGGCAACATGGCCGATCAGGTGGACCCGGCCGTTCAGTGCCGGCGATCGCGCGATCCGCGCTTCGACCGCAGGCCGCAGGTCGCCTGCATGGAAGCAGCACCAGAGATGCGGATCGGGGAGGAGCGGTGCGGCCCGTTCGATCGCGTCGAGGATCGTGAGCGGGTCCTTGTTGGCATCGAGGCGACCGACCCAGGCAATCGCAGGGTCGCCGTGGATCGCAAAAATGCGCCGGGCTTCTGCCTGCTCGATTGCGCGAAATCGCGTGGAGGATTCGGGGACGGCATGGACCGGTATCGACGGCTCGAGCTCGCCTGCGTCGATGAACGGCCGAGCCTGCTCGATCGCCGTGAACGCCACGCCGGCGACCCTGCGCAGCGCCCGCCGGCGCCGCTCGCCGCCCGACCCGGCCCGGCTCGCATGATCCTGCGCCAGCACCGGGACATTCGTCGCGCACAGGACGGGGATGTGCCGTGCGAAGTCCAGCCCGTTGACATGGATGACGTTCGCCGTCGCGGCTGCGCTCGCAAGGCGCGCCGGTCGCAGCCCGGTGGCTCGCCCGGGCAAGGCCGGCTCGGCAATGAACCGGTAGCAGACCGCGTCGCGCACGAAGGCGGCATCGCGGTGAAAGGCCTGGACCACGGTGACCTCGGCCCCGGCGCGCTGTGCCGCGCTCGCGATGTCGGGAAGCGTCGGCCAGCGTTCGAGCAACTCGTCCGGGTCGACCTTGTCGCGCGGACGGACGATGTTGATCTGGGCCACCCGCATCACGCGAAGGTCTCGATCAGCAGGTCGATCGCGGCATGCGGATCGTCGGACAAGCGCAATCGCCATGCCCCTCCAGCCGACAGCAGGGCGATTGTCGCGCGCGATTGGTCGGGCAACAGGTCGAAACCCGGTTCGAGACGCTCGAGCCGTGCCATTGCGGCCGTTGGGTCCAGGCGGTCGAGCTCCACGACATCGCCGCGACCGAGCACGACCAGGGCCGCTCGGCCGGCTACCGGCACCGGCCGATCATTGATGGGAATGGCATGCTTGGCCCGTCCGGCACGCACCCGGATTTCATGGTCGCCGGCAGGCGCATCGGCGGCCAGGACGTGGATCGGTCGCGGCCATCCCCAGATGCGTAGCGGCTGCGTCTCGACATAGACAGTGTCGTCCGACAGCACATCGAGTCCGCGATCGCGGGCAGCCAGCGCCAGCGTGCTCTTGCCGGCTCCGCTTGCCCCTGCGAGCAGCACCGCGGTCGCGCCGATCATGATCCCGCTGGCATGAACCGGCACCCGCCCATTCCGCGTCGCGATAAACAGCAGCAATGTATCGGTCACCGTCTCGGCCAGTCGGGCGGGATCGCCGATCAACCCCACCGGCACGACGCACGCCGCCTCGCGTGTTGCCGCGTCCGCCCATCCCGTAATTCCACCGTCATCGAGCGTCAGGCGTGAACCATCGACCGTGATCGTCGGACTTACCTCGTCGGAGGGCGCATTGCCGCGCGCGAGCCGGAGGATGATCTCGGGCGTCGCAGCGGGGCAGTCAGCCAGCCAGTCGGCATGGGCCGCGCGCGCCGTGCCAAGCAAATGGGGATCGTCCGCGATGATGAGAGTCGGAATGCCGAACAGGTTCAGGTGGCACTCGCGGCATTCTTCTTCCACTGCGATATCCCCTGATCACGTCCTGGCCAGCGCTCGCCGAAAGGCGTGCCCAGCGTGATTTTGTTCTCGCATTCCAACTTCCTGGTTCACGACGCCAAGCAACAAGCGAAAATGCGGCCTTATTCGCCGTTGTCGACCTTGATCGCGGCGGCGTTGGTGCAGCGTGCCGGGCATGACGTCGCCTTGTTCGACGCGACCTTCGCGAGCGGGGTGGAAGCGTTCGAGGCGATGCTCGACGCGGTCAGGCCGAGCGTGGTCGTGGTCATGGAGGACAATTTCAATTTCCTGACCAAGATGTGCACGACGGTACGGCGCGAGAGTGCGCTGGCGATGATCGGTGCGGCGGCGGCGCGCGGATGCCGCGTCGCGGTGAACGGGCCCGACGTCAGCGACAATCCGGTCGTCTACATCGGCGCGGGCGCCGACGCGGTGGTGCTGGGCGAAGGCGAGAGCGCGATCCTCGAACTGGTCGAGCATTGGCAGCGCGGTACCGGCGCGGTCCAGGATGTTGCCGGGCTGATCCTGCCCGATCTCGGCGCGACGCGGCCGCGGCGCGCGCAGCAGGACCTCGATGCGCTGCCGCATCCGGCCTGGGACCTGCTCGATGTCGCGGCGTATCGCGATGCCTGGCGGCAGGAACATGGCGCCTTGTCATGGAACATCGCGACCTCGCGCGGTTGCCCCTATGCCTGCAATTGGTGCGCGAAGCCGACCTTCGGCCGTCGCTATACGGTGCGCTCGCCCGAGGATGTCGTGCGGGAAATGGCGCGGCTGAAGCGCGAGATCGCACCCGACCATCTGTGGTTCACCGACGACATATTGGGTCTCGACATCGACTGGATCGGCGCCTTTGCCGATGAAGTGCGCCGCGCCGATGCCGCGATCCCCTTCACGATGCAGTCGCGGGTCAATCTGATGACCGATCACGCCGTCGCCGCTCTGGCCGAAGCCGGCGCGCGCGAGGTGTGGCTGGGGGTGGAATCGGGATCGCAGAAGATCCTCGACGCGATGGACAAGGGGACGAATGTCGAGGCCGCACGCGCCGCGACGCGCACGCTCAAGGCGCATGGCGTCAAGGCCTGCTGGTTCATCCAGCTCGGCTATCCTTCGGAAAGCTGGGACGATCTGATGGCAACACGCGACCTGATCCGTGACGAGGCACCCGACGAGATCGGCGTGTCGGTCGCCTATCCGTTGCCCGGCACCGATTTCCACGACCGCGTTCGCGCGCAGCTCGGTCGCCAGCGCAACTGGAAGGACACCGGCGACCTCGCGATGCTGTTTCAGGGTACGTACGACACGGCTTTCTATCGCAAGGTCCGCGATATCCTGCATCGCGAGGTCGAAGGCGGCATGCGCGACGATCTCGGCTGGGCACAGCTCGAAGCGCAGGCCCATGTGCATCGCTCGCCGCGCCCGTTCAGCCTCGCTGTCGGAGGCTGAACCATGGAGCTGTCGCCGGCCGCGCGCGCGTTCGATTCGATCGCCGAGGGGTTCGACGCGCGGTTCACGCCATGGCTCAGCGTCGCGGCGCAGCGGCGCGCGGTACGATCGGCGCTGGTGACGGCATTCACGCCCGGATCGCGGCTGATCGAGCTGGGCGGCGGCACTGGCGACGATGCCATGTGGATGGCCGATCGCGGCTTCGACGTGCTGATGACCGACCCGTCGCCGGCGATGGTGCGGACGGCTGCGGGCAAGTTCGCGGGACGTGCCGGCCTGGCGGCGCAGGTCGCCCCGGCCGAGAATCTGGGCGTGGTAGATGGGCACTATGACGGCGCCTGGTCGAATTTCGCCGGGCTCAATTGCGTCACCGATCTGGCACCGGTCGCGAAGGAATTGGCGCGGCTGCTACGGCCGGGCGCCCCGGCGATATTGGTCGTGTTCGGCAGCCATTGTCCGGGCGAGATGCTGGTCGAGGGATTGCGCGGACGGCCGCGCAACATGTTCCGGCGGTTCCGTCGCGGCCCGGTGTCGGCGAAGCTCAACGGACATGACTTCACTGTCCGCTATCACCGGGTGGGCGACCTCGTCGCGGCGATGAAGCCATGGTTCGCCTCGGCTGGACGGCAAGGGATCGGCGTGTTCGTCCCGCCGAGTGCGGCCGAACCCTGGATTTCGTGCCATCCGCGGTTGCTGGCCGGACTGGAGGCGTTGGATGGCGCGTTGGCGACACCGCTGGCGGCGTTCGGCGACCATATCCTCTATCGCTTCGTCCGCACCGGGATGGCGGCATGACCGACGCGGCACTCGCGCGTTTCGCGACGGACTATGCGCAGCACCGCGCCGCCGAGGGCAGGGGCTATTCGGGTGAGGCATTGCTGTGCCTCCCCTATCTGACAAGCGGCCCGCATGCCGGGCAATGGGCAGTGCGTGCACGGACATTCGACGCGTTCATGATGCGCGTGCTGCGGCCATTGGCACAGCGGCCGCTGACTGTCCTCGATCTCGGCGCGGGCAATGGCTGGCTGAGCTACCGCGTCGCGCTCGAAGGCCATCACGCGATCGCGCTCGATATCCGGGATGATGGGGTCGACGGGCTGGGCGCAGCCGGACCGTTTCTCGATCGCGCGCCCGGGATCGAGCGGATCACCGCCTCGTTCGACGCGATCCCGCTCGAGGCGGCGAGCGTCGATCTCGCGGTGTTCAACGCCGCGCTTCATTATGCCACCGACCTGTCCACCGTGCTGGCCGAGGCGATGCACGTCACCCGGCCCAGCGGGCGGATCGCGATCCTCGATTCACCTTTCTACGCACGCGAGCAGGACGGATTGGCCATGGTCGCGGAGAAGCGCGCCCAGGCCGGCGACCGTTTCGGTGCGCGCGCCGACACCCTGCTCGCGCTGCCGTTTATCGAATTCCTGACGCGTGAACGACTGGTGGCGGCATCCGATCTGCGCTGGAAACGCATCCGCGTAACCTATCCGCTCGGTTACGAACTTCGCCCGTTGCGGGCCATGCTGACCGGCAAGCGCACACCATCGCGGTTCGACATCTGGGTGGCAGAACGATGATCCTGCTGGTCAATCCCCGCGCAACGCGGCCCAGCAACCGCCGGTTTCCGCTGTCGATCATGGCGGTCGGAGCGGGACTGCCCGCGCATCGGACCTGGGAAATCGTCGACGGCAATTTGCCGCATATCGATATTTACGAGACGATCTGCGACTGGATCGAGGGGCGTGCGGCCGGTGCCGATCCAGTCACCGTGATCGCGCTGACGGTGATGCCGGGGCCGCAACTGGTCAGCGCGGTGCCGTTGTCGAAAGCGATCAAGCAGCGTTATCCCGATATCCCGATCATCTGGGGTGGCAATTTCGGCAGCCTTTATCCCGAACCGGTGCTCAACGCGCCTTATGTCGACTGGGTGATCCGCGGGCAGGGCGAACACAGCTTCGCCGAGACGCTCGACGTGATCGAGGGCAATCGCGACCCAAGGTCGGTGGCCGGACTTGCCTTCCGCCAGCCCGACGGCAGCCATTTCAAGGCGCCCGAGCGCATCTGGCTCGGCCCGGACGACCTGCCCGAGCCGCGGTACGACAAGATCCAGGTATCCGAATATCTCCACCCGACGTTCCTCGGCCGGAAATCGGGAGTCTATCAGGCATCGATCGGTTGCCCGTTTGGCTGCAATTTCTGCGGCGTCATCTCGGTGTTCGGGCGGCGGGAGAAAGTCCAGGCGCCCGCGCGAACCGCGCAGCATCTCGGCTTCCTGGCGCGCGAACACGGCATGGATTCGGTCCATTTCTACGACAACAATTTCTTCCTCAACGAGCCGCATGCGCGCGAGATCGCCGACACCTTCGCGCCGCTTGGGCTGCGCTGGTGGTGCGAGGCGCGGGTCGACACGCTGACCCGCTTCTCCGACGATACCTGGCGCAAACTGAAGGCCGCTGGTCTGGCGATGGTGTTCTGCGGCGCCGAATCCGGGTCGGACGAGATCCTCAAGAAAATGAACAAGGGGACGACCACCGAGCAGATCGCGCTGACCGCCGCCAAATGCCGCGAGCACGACATCATCCCCGAATTCTCGTTCGTGTTCGGCGACCCCGACGAACCCGAGCAGGAGATCGAGAACACGCTTGGCTTCATCCGCAAGCTCAAGGCGATCAATCCGACGATGGAACTGATCAGCTATTTCTACACGCCGACCCCGCAGCGCCGCGATACCTATGGCAATGTCGATCCGCTCGCCGGCACGCCGGCGACGCTCGAGGAATGGATCGAGCCCGAATGGGTCGCGTGGATGACGCACGAAAACCCGCACACGCCGTGGCTCGAGCCTCGACTGAAGGCGCGAGTCGACGATTTCGAACTGGTGCTCAAGAGCCGCTTCCCCTCGGTCCATGATCGCCGCACGCGTGGCTGGGGGAAGGCATTGGGCCAGGTTGCCGCATGGCGGCGCTGGGCGCGCGAGGATTATGCCGAGCCGCATCTGCTGCGCCGCATCCGCGAGCTGGCGCGGATCGTACCCGACGACAACCAGCTTTATGGCCATCTTCGCCCCGCGGCGGAATGATCAGCGGCTGACGCGGCCGCGCAGCATTTGCCAGCTGCGGACGGCGTAGATCTCGCGAACCCGGCTCCACGACGAGGCAGGGATCAGGTCGCTGCCGAGCTGCCGCACCCAGCCGCCCGGGCCTCGCGTCCACATGAAATGCTCGGCAAGCGAGTTGCGGTCGACACGCTGGGCATCGCCCGGGGTCAGCCGCGCGACGATCGATCGCGCGCGGTGTGGCGCGGCTGCTGCAGCACGGGCCAGCACCCAGCCGGGGATCGTGCCTGGGGCGAGCTTCTCGCATGTCTCGAGCGCCGGCCAGGCGTAGCCGAGCGACCCGGTCCGGTCGGCCAGCCCGATGAATTCCTCCCATGATGGCGTGTCCTTGCGGATCACCAGCACCAGCTCGACCAGTCGGAGCAGGGTCAGGCTCTGCAACCCGCTACCGGCATGGACTGCCAGGTGGAGGAGCAAGAGCGGCTGGTCGAGCACCTGTGCCGCAGGATCGGGGCACCAGCGGGCGGTACCGGCCATCGGTCCGACGAGGTCGAGGCGCGCGACGGCACTGCCTGGGCTGACGAACAGGTCGAGCGAATGGTGGAGGTCGATCGACCAGGGATCGTCGGCATGAAGCACGTCGAGTGTCCGGGGCGATTCGGCGCCGTCGGCAGGCCGCCAATTGCTCTCGAATGCCCCTCGCCCTGCGGGAAGGAAGCCTTGTGCGGCGAGCATGCCGGCCGCCACGATCGCATCGCCCTGCGCCACGAGCAGATCGACATCGGATGCCGGCCGGGTCGCCGGATCGGGGAAATGGTCGAACGCGGTGTGCAACCCCTTGAGCACCACGACGGGGACGCCGCGCTGCGTGAACATCGCGACGCTGGCGCGCGCGGCGGTTTCGAGCAACGTCATCCGGCGGCGATTGTGATCGAGGTGGCGATCGAGCATCGCGGCCACGTCGTCAGGAGCCTCGATCAGGCCTTGTTGTTGCCACCAGCCCAACAGCGGCCCCATGCCCGAAATATAGCAGGCCAGCCCGATCGCGGCGGCGTCGCCCTCGAGCGTTCCGCGCGCTCCGGCGAGGATCGCGGTGGTCGCCGAAGCGATTCGCTGCTGCGCTGTGCGCCACGCCTCGATCGGCGTGTCGGGCCACAGCCAGGCCGGGTTTCCCCGCCGGCGCGCCCAGCGCACCCGCTCGCGCACTTGCGCCGCCGTCAGCTCGGCGGACATCGGTCGCGGAACAGGGGAAGGAACGGCAAGCATTGCTCCGTTGGCAAGGAAGGGCTGGATATGAAACGCCCCAAGCCGTAGTGGGCATCGCCATCCTCCCCGGTTCAAACGCTTTTCCGCCACCACCCATGGACGATGCGCCTCCTTCCGGTCTCCAGGCCGTCCTCCTCGGCAACCGCGAGAAGCTGCTGCGATTCCTCGTCGCGCGCGGGGCAGGGGATGCGGCCGAGGATGTGTTCCAGGAGCTATATCTGCGCGTCGCGATCGCCGATGCCGGGCCGGTGGCGCAGCCGCTTTCCTATCTTTACCGTGCCGCCAACAATTTGATGGTCGATCGCTTCCGCTCGCGCCGGCAGGCCGAATTGCGCGAGCAAGACTGGAGCGACGCGGCGGGGCCGACGCTGGCCGACCGCTCGGACGAGCCGCCGGCAGACCGCCAGCTGATCGCGCGCGAGATGCTCGCCGGTGTGACCGAGGTGCTCGATGGGCTGGGTACGCGCGCCGCGACGATCTTTCGCCGTCACCGCATCGATGGCGTGCAGCAGCGCGACATTGCGCGCGAAATGGGGGTGAGCCTGAGCACGGTCGAAGCGGATCTGCGCCGCGCCTACCGCGCCTTGCTCGATTATCGGAGGTCGCTCGATGAGGGTTGAAGCGATCGATTCCGTCTGTGTTGTCAGGAGGCGGACATGACCGGCTGGAGCCGCGATGTGGAGGATCAGGCCGTTGATTGGCTGATTCGCCAGCGCGACGATCGATTCGATGACTGGGAAGCGTTCGAGGCATGGCTGGCCGCGGACGCGGTGCATGCGCGCGCCTATGACCGGATTGCCGCCGAGGATCGCGATCTTGGCGACATGCTGGCCGATGTCGCCTGGCCGGTCGAGCCCGACACTGATCAGCCCGCTCGCCCGGCGCGCCGTCTCTGGCTGGGCGGCGCAGTTGCAGCGTCGCTCGCGGTCGTCGCTTCGAGCTGGGCGCTCTGGCCCTCGCGCGACCTCTACACCGTCGCGACGAAGAGCGGCGAGCGCCGCACCGTCGCGCTCGCCGACGTCCGCGTCGAGCTGAACGGTGCGACGCGGATCACCTTCGATCGCAACGACCAGCGTTATGCCAAGCTGGAAACCGGGCAGGCGCTGTTCGCCGTCAAGCATGACGACGCGCGGCCGTTCAAGCTCGACACCGCCGACGCCAAGCTGGTCGATGCCGGCACGACGTTCGAAGTCACCAGCGACAGCGAAGGGCTCGACGTGGCGGTCAGCGAAGGGTTGATCCTGGTCGATCCCGACAGCGCCGGGATCAAGGTGCCGGCCGGGCAGCGTTTCCTGCTCAAGCCCGGCGAGCGGACTGGCAAGCTTTCATCTGTTCGTCCATCGGACGTCGGTGGCTGGCGCAACGGGCAATTGTTCTACGACGGCGCGCCGCTGTCGCGTGTCGCCGCCGATCTTCGCCGCTCGCTCGGCCTCGATACGCTCGAGGTCGGCAAGAATGCGGCGCGGCGGCCGTTCACCGGGGTGATCCGGCTCGATGGTGGCCCCGAAGCGACGATCGCGCGGCTGCGACTGCTCGGGATCGGCGTGATCCAGACACGCAATGGGCGGACGATCATCGGATGAGGCGCTGGCTCGCGCCCGTGGCGTTGGCGGGCCTGACGATCGCGGCGCCGGCCGAGGCGAAGGATCAGGCAATCGACCTGCCCGCGGGGACGCTGGGCCAGTCGATCGCCGCGCTCGGGTCGCAGGCGCGGATCAGCATCGTCGTCGCGGTCAACGATCCTGCCTTGCTGCGCCGCCCGGTGCCGGCGGTGCGCGGCAGGATGGCGCCGGGCCGCGCGCTCGACCTGCTGCTGCGTGGCACTGGCGTGCGCGCGATATCTGTCGCGCCCGGCATCTGGCGGATCGTCGCCGCATCGATCGCCAAGGCGAAGCCCAGGCCAGCGCCGGTCGTCGCGCGCCGCGCGCCCAAGCCGCCCGCCGAGGCGCCGCCCGAGGCGCAGGACGACATCGTCGTCACCGCCAGCAAGCAGGACACCAGGCTGCAAAATTTCCCCGGCGCGGTCAGCGTGATCGGGGGCGCCGAGTTGTCGCGTACCGGCGACACCGCGACCGACGCGGTGATCTCGCGCGTCACCACGGTATCGTCGACCTATCTCGGCGCGGGGCGCAACAAGCTGTTCATCCGCGGCATCGCCGATTCGAGCTTCACCGGCCCGACCCAGGCGACCGTCGGCCAATATGTCGGAGACGTCCGACTGACCTACAACGCGCCTGACCCCGACCTCCGGCTCTACGACGTCGACACGATCGAGATTCTCGAGGGGCCGCAAGGCACGCTCTACGGCGCCGGGTCGCTCGGCGGGATCATCCGGGTGATGCGCAACACGCCGCAACTCGGCGCGGTCGGCGGCGGGCTGTCGATCGGGGCGTCGGCGACGTGGCATGGCCAACCGGGGGGCGACATTGCCGGCGTACTCAACCTGCCGCTGGTGACCGACAAGGTTGGACTGCGCGTGCTCGGCTATGGCGTCAGCGATGGCGGCTATATCGACAACCCGCTGCTCGGAAAGCACGACATCAACCGCTCGAACATTTTCGGCGGCCGTGCGATGCTGCGCAGCGAAGTGGCCGGCTGGACGATCGATCTCGGCGGGACGTTCCAGAAGACGCACAATCTCGACAGCCAATATGCCGATCGCGATGCGCCGCCGCTGACGCGCTACAGCCGCCTGCCGCAAGGCAGCGATGCGAGTTACGGTCTAGGCGAGCTCGTGCTCGGGCGCCGCTTCGGCGACCTCCAGTTCCTTTCCTCGGTCGGTGTCGCGCGCCAGCGGCTGACCGAGCAATATGACGCCAGCACGCCCAACAGCCCCGAGCGACTGTTCCGCCAGCGCAATCGCACCAATCTCTTCTCGATCGAGAACCGGCTGTCACGGCCGATGCAGGATGGAGTGGGCTGGGTGGTCGGCGTCAGCCTGGTTCGCAACACCACCCGGCTGAGCCGCGCGCTGGGCGATCCCGACATGCCGATCCCGGCGACCGGCGTGGTCAACAGGATCACCGAGGTGACCGGCTATGGCGAAGCGTCGTTCGAGCTCAAGCCGCGGCTGATCGCAACCGTCGGCGGGCGCTACAGCCATGTCTGGCTGACCGGCGAGGGCGCCGACGTCCAGTTGCAGATCGCGCGCGCCAACGAAGCGATTACTGCCGAGCGCGAGGAAAGCGCGTTCCTGCCGTCGTTCGCGCTCACCGCCACGCCGCTCGACCAGCTGACGCTCTATGCGCGCTACCAGGAAAGCTTCCGTCCCGGCGGCCTTGCGGTCGAGGGCGATTTCGTCCGTCGCTTCCGCAACGACCGGGCACGGACGTTCGAGCTGGGGATCCGTCGTGGCCGGCCCGGCACCGATCCGGTCAGCCTCGCGGTCAGTGTGTCGCGCACCTTGTGGCGCAACATCCAGGCGGACTTTATCGACGGGCGCGGCCTGCCCAGCACCGCCAATATCGGCGACGGAAGGATCTGGACGATATCCGGATCGGCGAGCATCCGGCCGGTCGAGGGGCTGACGCTCGAGGCCGGACTCGCGCTCAACGACAGCAAGGTGGTCAATCCCAGCCCGTTCTTCCTGAGCTTCGTGATCCCGGGGCCGACGACGCAGCCGGGATCGGCGACGATCGTCAACGCCGTGGCGACCGCCGCGGTCGGCTATGGCCGCGTGCCGAACATCGCCAATGTCATTGCGCGCGCCGCGATCAAATACGAATTCGCTCTGTCCGATTCGACCCGGCTCTCGCTGGCCGGATCGATCCGTTACAACGGAAAGTCGCGACTGGGCGTCGGGCCGATCCTGGGCGCCGAGCAGGGCAATTACCTCGACACCCGGATCTCCGCGCGATTGGCGTTCGAGCGGTTCGCCGTGACGCTCGGCATCACCAACCTGCAGGACGAGGTCGGTAACCGCTTCGCGCTCGGCACGCCGTTCGCGGTGTTGAGTGAGCAGCAGATCACGCCGCTTCGGCCGCGCACGATCCGCCTGGGCTTCGATACCTCGTTCTGAAAATTGCTTAACCCGATCAAGGCTGCACGCGATCGGCGCCGTCACTTGTGGTGAACGGGCGCCAACCTCCCCAACGGGCGTCCGAACCAAAGGGACCCCCGGATGCGTGTTCTGCTTGCTTCGACCTGCCTGACCCCGATTGCCCTGCTCGCCAGCCCGGCCGCTGCGCAAAGCACCATCTCGACCGCCATCACGACGCCGGTCAACACCTCGACGGCCAATAGCGGCGCGGCATCCGACGTGACGATTACCTCGACCGGATCGGTCAAGGTGACCACCCCCACCGCGGTGACGCTCGACAGCGCCAACAAGATCAGCAACCAGGGCACGATCCAGATCACCGACGTCAACAATGCGACGGGCATCTCGGCGGTCGCCGGCGGATCGGGCACGATTGAAAATGCCGGCACGATCACGATCGACGAAACCTACGCCCCGACCGATACCGACAGCGACGGCGATCTCGACGGCCCCTTTGCGCAGGGCAGCAATCGCGCGGGAATCCGCACCAACGGCGCCTTCACCGGGTCGGTGACCAGCACCAGCGCCGGCAAGATCACGGTGGAGGGCAACAATTCCTACGGCATCCTGATCGGCGGCCCGTTGACCGGCAACGTGTCGAACGACGGCACGATCAGCGTCACTGGAGACAATGCCACGGGCATCAAGACCGGGGACGTCACCGGATCGATCCGCGCCGCCGGCACGATCACCGCGACCGGCCTCAACGCCAGTGCGGTACGGGTGGACGGCAATGTATCGGGCGCCGTGGTGCTGCAGGGCACGCTGAGCAGCACCGGCTATCGTTATACCGCGCCTCCAGGGGCGAGCACACTTGAGCCCGATGATCTGCTTCAGGGCGGCCCGGCGGTCTCGATCACCGGCAATGTCGCAGGCGGCGTGATCCTAGCCATCCCGCCCAAGGACAACAGCACGACCAACAATGACGAAGACAATGACGGGATCGACGACAGCAAGGAAGGCAGCGCGGTGCTGACGTCCTATGGTTCGGCGGCAGCATTGCAGATCGGCGCGGCGGGCAATTCGGTTACGTTGGGGTCGGTCGCAGGCAATACCGCCGGCTACGGGCTGGTCATCGACGGTACTGCCGCGGGTAACGGCGTCTATTCGGGTGTCGCCGCCAATGGCGTGGTGATCGGCGGGCTCGGCGGCAACGTCACCATCACCAATGGCATGAGCGTCGGTGGCTCGATCACCGCGACGGCGAATAGCGGCAATGCGATCGGTCTCCGGATCGGGGCGGGCGCTTCGGTCCCGGTGATCGCCGTCTCGGGTTCGGTCACGGCAACGGGTGCCATTGGCTCGGCGCAGAGCTCGCGGGGGATCGTGATCGATGCGGGCGCGTCGGTTGCGACGATCCGCAATTCGGGCACGATCGGCGCAGGATCGGGCGCCAATGCCGAAGCGACCGCCATCCTCGACAAATCGGGCAGTCTGACGCTCATCGAGAATAGCGGGACGATCACCGCCACAGGTGCAACCACGGTTGGCCGCAACATCGCGGTCGACCTGACCGCCAACACCGTCGGCGCGACGATCCGCCAGACCGTGGTGACCAGCGGGGCGGCGCCGTCGATCACCGGCGACGTGCTGTTCGGCAGCGGCGCCGACACGCTCGATCTCGGCGACGGCAAGATGACCGGCAATGCCGTCTTCGGCGCTGGCGCCAACAAGCTGTTGCTGTCGGGCGACGCGACGATGACCGGCAACGCCACGTTCGGCAGCGGCGCCGATGCGATGACCTTGTCGGGCACGTCGGTGTTCGCCGGCAATGCCGACTTCCTGGGCGGTGGCGCGGATACGCTGACGATCGGCGGCACGGCAAAGTTCACCGGCCTGCTGCTCAATGCGCAGAACGTCGCGGTGGCGGTCAACGGCGGTACACTCAACATCACCGGGACGCCGACGGTGACGATCGGATCGCTCGCGGTAACCGGCGGCGGCACGCTGGCCGTGAACATCGACGCCGCGACCGGCATGGCAACGCATTATGTGGTGGGCGGTGCGGCGAGCTTCGACGCCAATTCGAAGCTGGCGGTGAAGATGAGCGGCCTCGTCAGCGGCACCGGTCACTATACCGTGCTGACCGCGGGGTCGATCACCGGCGCGGGCAATCTGACCACCTCGTCGATCGCCTTGCCGTATATGTACAAGAGCGCCATCTCGACGACGAGCGCGGCGAACGAGATCGCGATCGACATCACGCGCAAGAGCACGACCGAGCTCGGTCTCAACCGTTCGGGGGCGAGCGCCTATGACGCGATCTATGCGGCGCTGGGCAAGGACACCAAGGTTGCGAGCGCTTTCCTCAACATCAGCGATGGCGACGCCTTCAAGACCGCGATCCGCCAGATGCTGCCCGACCATGCCGGCGGCACGTTCGAGGCGGTGAGTTCGGGGTCGCGCGCACTCGGGCGCATGCTGACCGACGGCGGCGCGCCCTTCGTCGACAAGGGCAAATGGGGCTATTGGCTCCAGGAAGTCGCCTGGGGCCGCGCCAAGAGCTTCGGCAATACCGCGTCCTATGACATAAGCGGCTGGGGCACTGGCGGCGGCGCCGAATACAAGACGGGCGCCGGCAATTTCGGCCTGTCGCTCGCCTATCTGCACGGCAGCGACGACGACAACGGCACCGCCAACACGGTCGGATCCGACCAGTATGAAGCGGCCGCCTATTGGCGCGCGCAATGGGGCGGGTTCCGGCCGTTCGCTCGCGTGTCGGGCGCGAAGATCGACTTTTCGAGCACGCGCCAGTTCGACGGCAATACCGGGACGACCGCGGTGTCGCTGACCAATGCCTCCAAGTGGAAAGGCACGATGGTTTCGGCAACCGGCGGGGCGTCCTACCAGATCACGGCCGGGAAGCTCTCTTTCCGTCCCCTGGTGTCGGTCGACTATTATCGGCTCGACGAGGATGCACACACCGAGACAGGTGGCGGCAAGGCGTTCGATCTCAGCATCGACAAAAGGACGAGTGACGAATTCGCCGGCAATGCGACGATGGCGGTCGGCCTGACTCTGGGCTCGGCCGAGGACGGCTGGTTCCATGTCGAAGCCGAAGGCGGGCGTCGCCAGATTTTCGGCGGGTCGCTCGGCACGACGACGGCGCGCTATGATGGCGGGCAGAGCTTCACGCTGGTTCCCGACAAGCGCACCGATGGCTGGGTCGCGCGGCTGCGCGCCGGCGGTGGCGCGGCCGGCTTCCGTCTCGGCGGCGAACTGGGCGCCGAAGAACAGCAGGGCCGCGCCGCGATCTCGCTGCGCGCGACGCTCCAGATCGGGCTGTAACTGTCACAACGGGAAGGCGGCGTATCGATCCGTTTATGCCGCTTTTCCCGTTGAGAATCGTCCTGGTGCAGTCATGATGTCATTCGGGGGCCGGCGCACGTCGTCGGCGTGGTCGGATGCGCGCCATGGGAGATGTCGTCGAGCCCGGATCGTTCCGGGCGTTTCTGAGCTATAGCCATGTGGATGAGCGGGCGGCACGGCGCCTGCATCGCGCGCTCGAAACCTATCGATTGCCACGGCGGCTCCGGGCCGGCGGCGACGGGCGGCTGATCCCGATCTTTCGCGATCGCGACGAACTGCCCGCGGGCGAGGATTTGTCCGCGACGATTCAGTCGGCGCTGACGCGGTCGGAGGCGTTGATCGTCCTGTGCTCGCCTGCCGCGCAGGCGTCGCAATGGGTCGGCCGCGAGATCGAGCTGTTCCGACAACTGCATCCCGACCGCCCGATTTTCGCGGCGTTGATCGAGGGCGAGCCGGCCGATGCCTTTCCCGAGGCCTTGAGAGCCGACCCTGCGCGCGAGCCGATCGCTGCGGATTTTCGCAAACAGGGCGATGGCCGGCGGCTCGCCCTGCTCAAGCTCGTTGCGGGGCTAGCCAGCGTCGAGCTCGATGCACTCGTCCAGCGCGACGCACAACGCCAGGTTCGCCGCGTGACGGCCGTCACGCTCATCGCGCTCGCCGCTGTCCTAGTGATGGCAGCATTGCTGGTGATCGCGCTCAACGCTCGTCGTGAAGCCGATCGCCAGCGCCAGGAAGCGGAAGGACTGGTCGAGTTCATGCTGACGGATTTGCGGACAAAGCTGAGGGGGGTCGGCCGGCTCGACGTGATGGAGGCGGTGAACCGACGGGCGGTTGCTTATTATGGCAATGGAGCCGCCCTGGCGCGGCTGCCCGACGACAGCATTGAGCGGCGGTCGCGGATGTTGCATGCAATAGGTGAGGACGATGTAGCGGTGGGCGATCTCACCGGTGCCATGGCGCGGTTCAAGGAGGCTTATGCCGCGACAAGAGCAATCCTGACGCGGCATCCGCGCAATACCTCGGCCATCTTTGCTCACGCACAGAGCGAATATTGGATTGGCCGTGTGCACGAATTGCGTGCTGAATGGTCCGACGCACAATTGCGCTATCAGGCTTATGCCGACGGCGCCGATCGGCTGATCGCGCTCGCGCCCACACGACCCGACTTCATGATGGAAAAGGGCTATGCCGCGACAAATCTCGGCACGGTGGAGCTGAACGGGAAGAAAGAGCCGGCGCGGGCCGAACCATTTTATCGCGAGGCGATCAGATGGTTCCGACGGGCGGCTGATGCTAAACCTGGCGATGCCGAAACGCTGCGCAATCTCGGTGACGCTTACGCCTGGCTTGCCGACAGTTTCTACGCCCGAAAGATGTGGGCGGAATCCTACGCTGCCCGACGCGAGGAATATGCGATCAATCAGCGGCTCCTTGCGGCTGATCCGGACAATGCCGACCGGGCCTACGTTCTGGCCGTGGCAGAGCGATCACTGGCGCGACATGCTGGATTGGTGAACGATCAGGCAACCGCCAACACCATGCTGTTTCGGTCCTACCAGCGGATTCGCGGTCTTGTTCAGCGCGACCCGCGCAACACCGAATGGGCTCGGCTGGCGGCAAAGATCGCATGCGACATGCTCATGCGCGGGGCGCGCTTCGATCCGCCGCCCGATATCGCCAGACTCAATCGCGAAATCGAGGATGGCAAAGCGGTGCTGCGATCGGCCGGTATTCGCGATCCGATCGAAACCGCGAAATGCGGATGATTGATGGTTGCTAGAGGAGGGGAAAATGCCGGTACCGATAATTGTCGATGATGGAAGTGCGACGCTCCGTAGTCAGGTCATGGTGGATGCAGGCCATGACGTATTCGAAACACGGTTGGGCGATCCCCAATATCCGATGTACCAAAACGTTCCACGTTGTGCCTACATCTACACGCTGACGATGAATGGCGGCAAGCCGAGTATCGAGCACCGCTTCCATCCCGGCAAGAACGACATGGTGGAGATCAAGACGCCCGTCCTGCCGCTGCCCCGGAAGCCCGAGCTTGCCGCCGCTCTGGAACAGGCGCTCAAGGATAACATCGTGCAGAGCCCGCAAGGGAATTTCAGGACGTTGGTATGGCGCCACATCAGCTATGTCTGCTGCATCCTGGATGTCGAGGGGTGGGACTTTGATGATGCGGTGATCACCTTCTCCAGGGAAGGCGAAAGCCCGAACCACAGCACATATAACAGGAGCTTCTTCGACGGTTATCCGCTCGAACTGACCATGCCGAGTGGCGTCAAACGTCCGGCGCTGGTGTTCATCAACCATATGATTGGCCAAGACGGCAATCACCTGCCGGCCCCCCCAATACCGGCGCCACCGGTGCCGGGTCCGGATTCGGATAAGTTCAAATTTTCGCTCTATTTCCGCATCAAGTTTCAGGGATTGGGCAGTGCCATCTGGATCTTCGATCCGAGCGGCACCAATCAGGGGCCGCCGCTCGATCCACCCGGACCGTGAGGACGACAGCTTGACCGGTTTGACCGAAATAGCGCTGCTGGCCCGGAGTGGGGCACTGACACGGGCATGGGTGCTTTTCGAGGCGCGGGGCGGTGGGATGGGCGACCCTGCTGCCCTCGCGCTCGAAGGGCGCATCCTCAAAGGCTTGGCACAACGCGCAGCGGGCGAGGATCGTAACCTCCGTCTGAAGCGCGCCGAGCACGCCTATGCGGCCGCAGATGCGTTGAGCTCGGCGCCTTATCTGCTGATCAACGTCGCGACGATCGCAGCACTGCTGGGCGATTCCGTGCGTGCCTTCAATCTGGCAGGTGAAGTGTTGGCGCGCCTTGATGTGCCCGGTCTCGACGAAACGCCCTATTATGTAGCGGCGATGCGAGCCGAAGTGTCGCTATTGATGGACGACCGCGAGGGCGCAGAACGCTGGTTGGCGGAAGCGATCTCGTTACACCCCTCCGGCCGGGGTGAGCACGCGAGCACGCTGCGTCAGTTCTCGGCGCTTCTCGCCGCACAAGGGCGGGACGCTGCGTGGCTCGACGCTTATCGCCCGTCGGCGTGCTTGCATTTCGCGGGTCATCTGGGGATTTCATCCGATACCAGCGGCGGATTACGTGTCGAGATTGATGCCTTGCTCGCAGAAGAGCGTATCGGTTTCGGTTTCGGCGCGCTCGCCGCGGGGGCCGACTTGGTCGTGGCCGAGGCGTTGCTCGCTCGCGGCGCAGAGCTCCATGCCATCTTGCCTGCCTCGATCGAGGATTTTGCAATGGCGTCGGTGGAACCGTTTGGCGCCGCCTGGCTCGATCGCTATCGCGCCTGCCTTGCGGGAGCGGCGAGCGTGCGGATCGTTGCCGACGCCGGACGCGTACACGATCCGCAGGCGACCGCGCTGGCTGCGGAGGTTGCAATGGGCGCGGCGGTTCTCGATGCGCGCCTGCATGAATCGCGTGCGATACAGCTGATCGTTGCCGACGAGGGCAAAGGCGATTTCGGTGGCGGCGGAAACAGCGAGCGCGATGGCGAATTGTGGCGTGCCGGTGGTGGCGCGCAGCACGTCCTGCGCTGGTCCCGTAGCGCCGACATGCCGTCATCGGTGATCGACCATGTCCGGCCCGACCGACAATTGGGTGCCGTGCTATTGGCTGCCCCAGGTAAGGGGGACATGGACGAAGGTGCATTCGCGCGCTGGATCGACGAGGGTTTGTCACTAATTCAGCGGGCTTTTGGGCAGGCAGATCGGGGCCTGACGCCTGACGGTGCATTGATCCTGAGCTTCGAGACGCCGGTCGCCGCGGCCAAGGCAGCACAACGGATCGCGTCGCTCGACCTCTCGGATCCACCGCGCATTGCGGGTGCCTATGGCATCGTGCATCGGATCGGCGACCAATTGATCGGTACGCCGGTTGCGATGGCACATCGCGCGCTGTCCGCCGCGCTGCCCGGCATGATCGTCGTCACCGACCTGTTCGCACAGGCGGCCGCGATCCACGACTCCAGCCTGATCGCGGAGCCGATCGGCCTCCACGACCTCGCCGGTCTGACCGATCCCGTCGCGCTCTATGCCTTGCCCGATCAATAGATCAGTTCTTCCAGCCGGTGCGGGGCGACGATCACGAGCGCGTCCTCGGACCGCCGGATCACGCCCGACCGTTCGAGCGCGTTGACCGTCCGCGACACCGTCTCCCGGGTCGACTGCACGACCATTGCCAGCTCGGCCAGCACCGGAGCGGGCGAGATCGTCGTGCCGTCTCCCATCCGCGCGAGGCGCAGCAGTTCGGCATGCACCCGGCCCGCCGCCGACAGCGTCGCGCTCGCGACCATCCGCTGCGTCGTCTCGCCCAGCCGTCGCGTGAGCGCGCGAAGCACGGTGGTCGAGACGCAGCGATACCGGTCCATCAGCAGGATGAAATCGCCCTCGGCGATCCGCCCGATATCGCTCGGCAGGACCGCCACCACTTCGGCATCCTCGGCCGACGGCATGCCGGTCGCGCCGCCGAACAGGTCGCCGGGCGTGAAATGGTGGAGCAGCACGGCATGGCCCGCGACGGAATAGAGCAATGCCTGGGTCTCGCCGGTCAGCAGCAGCCAGGTGTCGTCGCCCGGCTCGCCCACCGCGACCACGGTGTCGCGCGCGGCAAAACGCACCGGGCGGGCGCGAACCGCGATGTCGCGGGCAGTAGCCCCGTCGCAGCCGAAGCTCGCGCCGATCAGCGCATAATGTTCGGGTCCGACCGCGCTGCCCCCCATGCCGCGGCCTAGGGCGTGTTCGCGGCGAGCTCGTCGAGGAACGGCCTGGCGTTGCCGTCCGACGGCGCGCGCCAGTCGCCGCGCGGGGAAAGCGCGCCGCCTGCCGAAACCTTCGGGCCATTGGGGATGGCCGAGCGCTTGAACTGGCTGATCGCGAAGAAGCGGAACAGGAACTTCTCGAGCCACGCCTTGATCACCGGCAAGTCATAGGCAGTCCGCGCCGCCGGCGGGAAATCGCGCGGCCAGCGGCCGGCATCGATATCGCCCCACGCCTTCAGGGCGAGGAAAGCGACCTTGGACGGCGCCATGCCGTGGCGGATCGTGTAATGCGCGAAGAAGTCGTTGAGCGCATAGGGTCCGATCTTGCTCTCGGTCGACTGCATCGCGCCGTCGGCCCCCGCCGGAACCAGCTCGGGCGAGATTTCCTGGCCGAGAATCGCATCGAGCACGCGGTCGGTCTCGCCGTCATATTGGTCGGTGCGGATGCACCAGCGGATCAGGAACTGGATCAGTGTCTTGGGCACGCCGGCATTGACCGCATAATGGCTCATCTGGTCGCCGACGCCATAAGTGCACCAGCCGAGCGCCAGCTCGCTGAGGTCGCCGGTGCCGACCACCAGGCCGTTATGCTGGTTGGCGAGGCGGAACAGATAATCGGTGCGCAGACCCGCCTGCACGTTCTCGAACGTCACGTCATAGACCGGCTCGCCATTGGCGAAGGGGTGGCGCATGTCCTCGAGCATCTGCCGCGCGGCGGGGCGGATATCGATCTCGTCGCCGGCCACGCCCAGCGCGCGCATCAGCGCCCAGGCGTTCGACTTGGTGCCGTCGCTCGTCGCAAAGCCGGGCATGGTGTAGCCGAGGATATGGTCGCGCGGGCGGCCGAGCCGGTCCATCGCCTTGGCCGCGACGATCAGTGCATGGGTGGAATCGAGCCCGCCTGAAACGCCGATGACGAGCTTGTCTGCCCGCGCCGCCTCGACCCGCTTGATCAGCCCGGATACCTGGATGTTGTACGCCTCGTAGCAATCGGCATCGAGCTTTTCGGGCGTGTTGGGCACGAACGGGAAGCGGCGCAATTCGCGCTTGAGGCCGACATCGGCGAAATCGGGCTTCGCGTCGAACTCGATGCGGCGGAAGCGGCGTTCGGGATCGGCGAGCAGGCGCGCGGCGTCGTTGAACGTGCCGTTGCGCATCCTTTCCTGCCGGATGCGGCCGCAATCGACATCGGCGACGAGCAGGTCGGCGGCGGTGGGGAAACGCTCGGACTCGGCGATCAGCTCGCCCAGTTCATGGACCACGCCCTGGCCGTCCCAGGCAAGGTCGGTGGTGCTTTCACCAGGCCCCGATGCCGAGAAGACGTAGGCGCAGATCGCACGCTCGGACTGCGCCGCCGACAGCATCATGCGCTGGCGCGCCTTGCCGATCACGACGTTCGATGCCGACAAATTGCAGCAGACCAGGGCGCCGGCCAGCGCACCTTCGGTCGAGGGCGGGGTAGGGGCCCAGAAATCCTCGCAGATCTCGGCATGGAAGACGAAATGCGGCAGGTCGCTCGCCGCGAAGATCAGGTCGGTGCCGAACGGCACTTCCTGCCCGGCAAGCATCATGTGCGTTCCGTCGATCTCGGCCCCGCTCGCGAACCAGCGCTTCTCGTAATATTCGCGGTAGTTGGGGAGGAATGTCTTGGGCACCACGCCCAGGATGCGCCCGCGGTGGATCGCCACGGCCGTATTGTAGAGCCGTCCGTTGCGCGCAATCGCGGCGCCGACCAGCAACACGGGCCGCAGCTTCGCGGTCGCCGCTACGACCTCGCCGATTGCCGCCTCGACCGCGCGCTGGATCGCGTCCTGCAGATGCAGATCGTCGATCGCATAGCTGGTCAAATTGAGCTCGGGATAGACCAGCAGGTCGCATGCCTCATCGTGCCCGCGTTGCGCCAGCGCGATCGTCTCGCGGGTGTTCGCCGCGATATCGGCCGTGCTGGCCACCGGAGTGCAGGCGCCGACGCGCAGGAATTCGTGCGCGTGGTGCGAGAAGAAACGATGCGTCTTCGCCATGCGCGCCACTTAGCTACCTTTGCCGCCATTCGCCAGCAACCAGTCCCTTACCTCGGCACAGCCGGGATTGTTCGAGATGGTGATCGACGTGTCGGCCCAGCCCGCCGGCGTGCCTTCATATTGCTCGTCGCGCGCGTTGATCGCGGCGCCCGCCGCGACCAGCAATTGGGCCATTGCCAGATTGCCTTCCCACGCCGCCGAATGGAGCGCGGTGTGGCGCGATTGCGCTTCGGCGCGCGCGTTGACACTGGCACCACGCTCGATCAGCCAGCGGGCGAGGTCGACATGCCCGAAATCGACCGCGCCCATCATCACCGCGTCGTGCTTCGCTACCGAAGGGTCGGCGGCGATCAATACCTCCAGCGTCGTGCGATCGCCGAGCCGGGCGAATTCCTGCGGCTTGGGGCTGATGCCGCGCAGCATCATGTGACGGACCAGTTCCTTGCCCTCGGCACCCGATCGGCTCATCGCTTCGACAGGATCGGCGCCCCAGCGGTCTTTGGCCGTGGCCGATGCGCCGAGCTCGAGCAGCCGGTCGATCGCATAAGGGGTTTTTGCGAAGGCCAGGATCGACCCGCGATTGGGCGCGATGTCGGGCAGCGTCCCGGGGCGCAGCAAATCCTCGACGCGTGCATCGTCACCCAGCATCAGCGCCTCGACCAGCCCGATCCGCGTGCCGCGCGCGATCAGCAGGTCGCGAACATCGTCGAGCTTGTTGTTGATCGCCAGCATCAGCGGCGACCACAAATCATATTCGTCATTCTGTCCGTTCACATCGGCGCCGGCGTCGAGCAGCAGGTCGATCATCGCACGATCCTTGCGCTCGATCGCGAGGTGGAGCGGCTGGGGCCGTCCGCCCCAGAAGGGATGAGGGCCGACGATATTGGCAAAACCGGGCGCGGCAGCGATCGCGGCGCGGACGCGGTCGATATCGCCCTCTGCAACGCGCAGCAGGAACGCCGCGGCTATATCGTCGGCGGTGGGCGCCGCAGCCGGGGTCTGTGCCTCGACATGCGCCTTCAACCTGTGCCAGCTCGGAAAGCCGTAGTCGCGCGCCAGCAGGCGCTGCGCGTCGGCAAGTTTCGCATTCGGATCGGTCGCGCGCAGCATGTCGAGTTGCTGCTTGGCGGTCTTCTTCAGCCAGTCGAGGCTGGGGCGCTCGGGGAGCGTGGTCATGCCTTCTTCCTCATCGCCCGGGTCCGCGCGCACGGGCAGAAAGAAGGGATGTACCTTCTGAAAGGACAGGCGGGTTCTACCCTGTTCGCGGACCGATGGCCGCCTGTACGGCCACCGATGAGACTAGGCAGGGTGCGCCCCGAGTCAACCAGCTCAGGCGGTGCCGTTGCGGCGCCTGGTGTCCCATCCCTTGCGCGCCGCGGCCGAGCGCTGCTCCGCCGATCCCGATTTGTGCGCCCGCCCGCCGCGCGACGAGGAGACGTGCGTGTCCTTGCGGCCGCGGCCCGACCCGGACTTGTTGCCGCCGCCGGACTCCTTGTTCACCGTTGCCCAGGCGCGCGCCTCGGCTTCCTTCTTCGGCGTCCCGCGCTCCTCATAGCCTTGCTCGATATGCTGCGCCTTGCGCTTCTGCTTGTCGGTATAGGCTGACTTGTCGCCCTGGGGCATTTCGACCTCCGTATTCGCCTGTGTATTCGTATGCGTAAACAACGCGCACGATGGACGTCCGTTCAGTCGTCGGGCAAAAAGATGGCGTTCGATAACAGGAACTTGATCCAGATGAGTGTCGACATCGACAGCCCCTATCAGCTGACTCCCGACCAGATCGCGCGCTTCGCCCGCGACGGCTTCATCCGGCTCAAGAACGTGTTCGATGCCGCGACGCTCGACCATTATGGCCGTGCGATCACCGAGCAGACGATCGCGCTCAACACCCAGACCAAGCCGCTCGAAGAGCGCTCGACCTACGACAGGGCATTCCTCCAGGTGATGAACCTGTGGGTCGAGGGCGGGACGCCGCGCGAGTTCGTATTCGGCAAGCGCCTGGCCGGGATCGCGGCGGCCTTGCTGCAGGTCGAGGGCGTGCGGCTCTATCACGACCAGTCGCTGTACAAGGAGCCGGGCGGGGGCATCACGCCCGCGCACGCCGACCAATATTACTGGCCCGTTTCCAGCGATCGCACGATCACCGCCTGGGTGCCCTTGCAGGCCGTGCCCCAGGACATGGGCCCGCTGGCGTTCTTCCAGGGCAGTCAGCATGTCGAATTCGGCCGCGACCTCGGCATCTCGGACGAGAGCGAGGCGCAGATCACCGCCGATATGGAGAAGCACGGCTTCCCGATCGTCGACGGGCCGTTCGACCTGGGTGAGGTCAGCTTTCATCTCGGCTGGACCTTCCACCGCGCCGGGCCCAATCGCTCGCACGATCCGCGATCGGTGATGACGGTCATCTACATGGACCGCGACATGGTACTGAAGGCGCCCGAAAACACGCAGCAGCAGAATGACTGGGAAACATGGTGCCCTGGCGCCAGGGTCGGTGAGGTGATCGAAACGCCGCTCAACCCGATATTGTTCGAGGCGTGATCCGCACGCTCGGCCTGGCGCTCGCGGCGTTGCTGCTCGCGGCACCCGCGACCGCCGCGCCACCCGAAAAGCTGACCTCCGCGGCGATGCGCGACGAGGTGATCTACCACATCTTCTTCCGCAGCTTCCGCGATTCGGACGGCGACCGGATCGGCGACCTCAAGGGCCTGACCGCGGGCCTCGACGACATCAAAGCGCTCGGCGTCACCTCGCTGCTGCTCACGCCGATCCAGCCATCGCCCTTTTATCACAATTACTTCGCGACCGATTTTGAGACGATCGATCGGGCCTATGGGACGATGGAGGATTATGTCGCCTTCGTCCGAGCGGCGCATGCCCGGGGGCTGAAAGTCTATCTCGACGAGGAATTCCAGTACCTCGCCGAGGGGCATCCCTGGCTGACCTCGTCGCGCGGGCGGCCGGGGGCCAAGTACGGGCCGTACATCCTCTACAACCGGCCAAAGACCAACGAGGAGCCCGAACCGTTCCTCGGCGTGCCGGCCTGGCCGGGCTATGACGGGCGCTGGACCGGCATCTCGATGGTCAACCTGAAGTCGCCCGCGGTGCGCGACTATTTCACCCGGCTGCTGGTCCACTGGATCGACCCGCATGGCGACGGCTCGCTCAGGGACGGCGTCGACGGGTTCCGGATCGACCATATGATGGACGATCTCGACAACAAGCATCGCCTGACCGATCTGTTCGCCGATTTCTGGGCACCCGTGTTCAAGGCCATCCGGACGCGCAACCCGGCAGCGCGGATCATCGCCGAGCAGGCCGATTGGGGATCGGGCGATGCCTGGCTGACCAAGGGCGATAGCGACATGGTGTTCGCTTTCCCGCTACGCTTCGCGCTCGAAAAGATGGACAAGGCGGCGATCGTCAAGGCGCTCGCGGCGAGCGGCACAGCGCCGGACGGTAAGGGCCGGATCCTGTTCCTCGAGAATCACGACATGGACCGCTTCATGTCGGCGATCGGCGGCGACGATCGCAAGGCCCGGATCGGAGCGGCGCTGACCCTGCTGATGCGTGGGGTCCCGTCGATCTATTACGGGCAGGAACTGGGCATGCGCGGGCGTGTCGATCCGCGTGTGAAGACCGATGGCGCGCATATCGGGCTGCGCGAAGCGTATCGCTGGAGCGCCGACCTCGACGCGCCGGGCTCGGCGATCTGGTACGAAAAAGATGCGATGGCGTGGGCGAATCGATTCAACCGCGACGGCGATGGTGCTTCACTCGCCGAGGAGCGCGGCCATGCGGGCTCGCTCTACGAATATTACCGTGCGCTGCTCGCATTGCGGGCGGCACGGCCCGAGCTTCGGCAGGGGGATCAACGGCTGTTATGCAACGACGGTTCGACGGCGGTGTGCGTGCTGCGGCAATTGGGCGAGCGGCGCGTCCTGGTGCTGGCGAATACCGGCGGTGCGTCGGTGCGGCCGGCGCTGGCGGATTTGGGCGACGGATGGGTGGACCTGCTCGACAGCGATCGTGCGGTCGATCCGGCGACGATCGATCTGCCGCCTTGGGGCATACGGGTGATCGGGACGCGCTGAATGTTGGCGTCGCTAACGTCACAACCCTACGCGTGAATCATTCCCTCCGTCGTCATCCCGGCCTTGTGCCGGGATCCGCCGGGAGGCAGGCGCGGGGCTGGAGGCTCTTGGTCCGGGCGGTGGGGCACGGCGGATCCCGGCACAAGGCCGGGATGACGAGGAAGAGAGCGCCGCAACGTCGCTAACGTCGCACTCCTACGTACGAGTCAGCCAGCCGCAAAGAATCATTGCGTTCTGCCGATGAGAACATATCATGAACAATGATATGCCCGAGTCGGTAGCCTCACTCGCCCGGTTGCGTCGCCGCATCGCGCGGATGGAGGGCGTGCGTCCGGCCGACACCGGCGGGCGCTTCGCCACCGGACACGATGGAGTCGATCGCTGGCTGGGCGGCGGGCTGGCGAGCGGACGGCTGCACGAATTGATGACCGGGGAGGGGGAGGATGCCGGCAGCCTTGCCGGGTTCGCCGCCATGCTGGCGTTGCGTGCAGGAGAGGGGAGTAGGGGCACAGGAAAGGCATTGTTGTGGCTCAGGACCGAGACGGCGGAGAAAGCGTGCGGGCGGCTCTACGCGACGGGGCTCGGCGAACTCGGGCTCGATGGCCGCGACGTGCTGCTCGGACTGGTGGCGGACGATGCCGCCTTGCTCAAGGCGGCGAACGATGCCGCGCGCTGCGCCGGGCTGGGTGCCCTGGTGGTCGAGACCTGGGGCGATTCCAGGGGACTCGATCTCACCGCGACGCGGCGGCTGATGCTCGCGGCCGAAGCGTCCGGCGTGACGGTGCTGCTGCTCCGGGCCGGGGCGCGCGAATGCCCCAGCGTTGCCGACACGCGCTGGCAGGTCGCGCCCGCGCCGTCGCTGTCGCTGGCCGACGGCACGCCCGAAGGAGCACCGGGCTATCCGGTGTTCGACATCACCTTGTTGCGTCGCCGCGCCGGTCCCGCCGGCCGGCAATGGCGCGTGGAGTGGAATCGTGAACGACGCTGCTTCCAGCCCCCCGAACGACCGGCGCTTCCTGGCGCTGTTCTTCCCGTGGCTGCCGGTTGAACGGCTGCGGCTGACGCGTCCGCATCTGTTCGCGCAGCAATCGGGCGTGCCGTTCGCGGTGGCGGAGAAGGTCAAGGGTGCGCTGCGGCTCTACGCGGTCGACCAGGAAGCCGCGCGGTTGGGGATCGAGCGCGGGATGACGCTGGCCGATGCGCGCGCGCGGGTCGCCGAACTCGATGCCTATGATCACGCGCCGCACGACGACCATGTCTGGCTCGAACGGCTGGCGGATGGCTGCTCGCGCTACACCCCCTGGGTAATGCTCGACGCGCCCGACGGACTGGTGCTCGACGTGACCGGCTGCGCGCATCTGTTCGGGGGTGAGGGGCCGCTCGGCGACGACATTGTCGCGCGGTTCGGTCGGCTCGGCGTCGTCGCGCGCCATGCCTTTGCCGGCAATCCCGACGCGGCACGCGCGCTGGCGCGGTATCGCAGCGTCGGCGCGAGCGAGGACGAGGCGGTGCGCCGCCTGCCGGTGGCGGCGCTCGGGCTCGAGGACGAGGTGACGACTGCGCTCAAGAGGGCGGGGCTCAAGACCGTGGGCGATGTCGCGGTGCGCCAGCTCTCGGCGATCGCCGCGCGGTTCGGGACCGACGCCGCGACCCAGGTCCGCCGCATGATGGGCGAGGCCGACAGCCCGCTCACCCCGCGCATCGTCCGCTTGCCGGTGCGCGTCGAGCGCCGGTTCGTCGAGCCGGTGGCGAAAACCACCTTCGCGCTGACCATCCTGGGCGAATTGCTCGGCGAGGTGGCGGCGGTGATGGAAGAGGCTCACGAAGGCGGACGGCGGTTCGAGGCGCGCTTCTTCCGCACCGACGGGCTGGTCCAGCGGCTGGCGGTCGAGACCGGGCGGCCGAGCCGCGACGTCGAGGCAGTGATGCGGCTGTTCCGCGAGCGGATCGAGACCTTGTCCGACCCGATCGACCCGGGGTTCGGCTTCGACCTGATCCGGCTCGACGTGCCCGTCGCCGAACGGTTCGACGCGGCGCAACTGAAGCTCGAAGGCGGTACGGTGGCCGAGGCCGAGCTGGCGCAACTGGTCGACCGCCTGTCGACCCGGTTGGGGCGCAACCGCGTGCGCCGCTTCGCCCCGCGCGACCGCCATCTGCCCGAACAGGCCGAATTGATGCTCCCCGCGGTCGACCCCGCGCCGGCCGATCCGTGGGATGTGCCGGAAGAAGGCGAACCGCCGCTCCGCCCGATCCACCTGTTCGACCCGCCGCAGTTGATCGACCATGTTGCCTCCGAGGTTCCCGATGGCCCGCCGCGCCAGTTCCGCTGGCGGCGCATCCTGCACGAAGTCGCGCGTGTCGAGGGCCCCGAACGGATCGCCGCGCCGTGGTGGACCAGCCGCCAGGCGCCGACGCGTGATTATTACCGCGTCGAGGATCGCCGTGGGCGACGCTTCTGGATCTTCCGCCATGGTCTGTACGACGAAGTGCAGGAGCCGGGCTGGTACATCCATGGGGTGTTCGCGTGACGGGCTTTGCCGAACTGGTCGCGGCCACCAATTACTCGTTCCTGCGCGGCGCATCGCATCCCGGCGAGATGGTCGGCCACGCGATCGCGCTGAGGATGCGCGGCATCGGTATCGCCGATCGCAACACCGTCGCGGGCGTGGTGCGCGCGCATGTCGCGCTGCGCGAGGCACGCGAGAAATGGAGCGAGGCCTGGGCCAGGGCAAAGGCGCGGCACGAGGCCGACCGGCCATGGGAGGACTTCCCGCCGCCGCCAGACCTGCCCGAGCCGGGAGTCGATTTCCGACTGGTGGTCGGGGCGCGGCTGGTGTTCCGCGACGGTACGCCCGACGTGGTCGCCTATCCTGCGACGCGGCTCGGCTGGGGACGGCTGACCCGACTGCTGACGTTGGGCAATCGCCGCGCGATCAAGGGCGGGTGCCTGCTCGATCTCGGCGACCTGATCGCGCACCATGAAGAGCTGATGCTGATCGTGCTGCCCGAGAGCAGTTTCGATCCCGGGGAAGTCGAGGAATTGCCGTTCAGCCGGCGGATCGACGAGGAACAGGACCGCGGGATGCTGCGGCTCGGCGAGGACGAGGTTGTCGAGACCAACGTCATCCCATTCCCTCACCGTCATGCCTGGCCTGTCCCGGCATCCAACGAGCAACAGGCGACAGCCCAAGTGGTGAGTTGGACCGCGGAACAAGTTCGGGGTGACGGATCGTTGGAGGCAACGCTCAAGCGGCTAAGGCGCGTCGTCGACGATCGCCTGTGGCTCGGCGTGGCGATGCCGCGCGGCGGGCGCGACCGGCGGCGGACCGAGCAACTCGCCAACATCGCCCGCACCACACGCGTACCGATGCTTGCGACCAACGATGCACTCTATGCGACATCCGAACAACGTCAGCTCCACGACGTCGTCACCTGCATCCGCAAGGGCTCGAACGTGAAGGAGGCCGGCCGGCTGCTCGAAGCGAATGGTGAGCGTTTTCTCAAGCCGCCTGCAGAGATGGCCAGGTTGTTCAAACGCTATCCGGAAGCACTGGCCGAGAGCGAAAAGCTGCTCTCCCGGATCAGCTTCACGCTCGACGATCTCAGCTACGAATATCCGCACGAGCCGGTGCCGCCGGGCTGGGACCCACAGGATTGGCTCGAGCATCTCGTCTGGCAGACCGCGCTCGAACGCTATGATTATCGGGTTCCCGACAAGCTCTACGCCTTGCTCTACGAGGAATTCACGCTGATCCGTCAGCGCGGCTATGCGCCCTATTTCCTCACCGTCCATGACGTCGTGAACTTCGCGCGAACCTGCGACCCGCCGATCCTGTGCCAGGGGCGGGGATCGGCGGCCAATTCGGTGGTCTGCTTCATTCTCGGCGTGACCTCGGTCGATCCGATGAAGTTCGACCTGCTCTTTTCGCGCTTCGTCTCGGCCGAGCGCAACGAGCCGCCCGATATCGATGTCGATTTCGAGCATGAGCGGCGCGAGGAAGTGATGCAGTACGTCTACCGGCGCTACGGCCGCCATCGTGCCGCGATCGCCGCGACGGTGATCCATTACCGCTCGCGCTCGACGGTGCGCGAGGTCGGCAAGGCACTGGGGATGAGCGAGGACGTCACCTCGCGGCTCGTGAGCACCGTCTGGGGAAGTTATTCGAGCCATTTCGAGGAAGC